>RCMY010001467.1_pt1 | contig 22445 bp, 21 predicted proteins | sample 2041341 | NCBI WGS metagenome assembly RCMY01 (sample SAMN09708234, study PRJNA481090) | Marine sediment metagenome, whole genome shotgun sequencing project.
GCGGAACATTGTCCTACCCATTTAGCGTATTGCGTACCACAGTTCTGGCAGAAAAATGTTGTTTTTGTTTTGGGCATTTCTTTCTTAGAGGTTAGTTGCCAAATATAAAACTTTGTCAGGGAAATGTTTGGGGTTTTGTTGTCTGTGAAAATTTCTTTTTTAATAGAATTAGAAAAGCCTAAACGGACCACATCCTATTGATTAACCTACAAGAAATATATAAGAATAAGCCGACAGAAAATATTTACAATTTTTGTAAAATAAAAACTTTTTTGAATTACATTTAATCCGAAATTCAATATCTGGGTTTTCAAATATGTATTGAATGATCCGCGGTTAAAATTGGTTTTGGACCTATGAACTAAAATACAAATACAGTTAGCCTATGAAATAGAATCATTTTTTGAGGGGGAAAGTGTAATGGATATAAAATACCTCTCAAGAGGTTTTGTATAAATTTTTTTGAAAGTACTATCGACACAATTGTTTAAATCCATACTCATCATTAAATAATTCATTTTATGAAAACAAAACTACTTCTATTGATAGGTGCTTGTCTCTTTCTTTTTAAATACACTAATGCACAAATAACGGAAACATCAGATTGTCAAGTTCTGAGGTTGTCCGTTGAAGACTATCTGAAAAGCTCAGATTATTCACAGAAAAAAAGTAAAGAACTTTTTAAGGCGGTGAAGGGTTGTGCGGAAACCGGCGATGCCGATGCGGCTTGTAATATGGGTATCTTCTATAAAGATGGCATAGGCTGTAAACTTGACTTTGACCAATCCAGAACATGGTTTGAAATAGCCTATGAATTGGGAAGCCAAAAAGCAGCTTATAGTTTGGGCTATCTGTATTTCAAGGGCCTGGGCGGTATCAATCAAGACTACGTTAAGGCCGTTCAATGGTTCAAAAAAAGCGACTACCCGATGGCAAGACATTGGTTGGCGCAATGCTATTATTTTGGTTACGGTACAGCGCAAGATAAGCAGAAGGCCTTGCAGATATTAAAGGATAATCCAATTGGAAACAGTCAAATACTGTTTATGCAACTGGATTCCGAAGAAAGCAATTCAGATAAACCATCTGAAAGTTCAAATTCAAGTTTACGAACTATCCCTTTAGAAAATAGCTCCAAAAGTTTTGCTTCGGCTTCAGTCGAACCGATTGAAATTCAAGATAAAGATGTTGTTGGAGATTGGGTCGGTGAGCTTGTGGAAATGGATTGGTCCGGAAAAAACGAAATTCAAAGGTTGCCTATATCCTTTAAAGTGGCACAGAACGAACAAGCCGGCCTTAAAACCACATTTACCTTTAAAAATGAAAGTTTTGAAGGTCAGGCACTACTAGAAAATAGCAGTTTGATTTTCCCGGTTAGCTATCTTGAGCTTCCAAAAAAATACACAGACCATCCTGAAAAATTGACATTGGATTATAGGTTGGTATCCTTAAAATTTCAATTAAGTGATAATACGCTTATAGGTCGATTGGAAACGAACATAGAGAATTGGTCAGAACCAGGTCCGCCGATATATCTCCATCTTAGTAAAACAGCTCAAGCTTTGGATGACGAAGCTTTGGAAGCTTTTAAAAATCAGGAAAAAGACTTTATAAAAGTTTATCCAAATCCTTTTGAAGCCGATGTATTGATACGGTATGTATTGAACAGTGATTCCCGGGTGCGATTATCCATACAGGATTTTTACGGCAGAACCGCAGCGTTACAATTAAGTGACGAAAACCAAAGTAAAGGGGAGCAGACCATGTCTTTCGGTCAGCTTGCCTTTCTGCCAAGCGGCTTGTTCGTTATCCGTTTAGAAATAAACGATAATGACTACACCAAAATCGTTATCAAGAAATAATCGCTACAAACTACCACAATGAAACAGATATACATTAAATCAGTCCTTGTCGTTTTCTTTTTGTTGGGATTCTTAAAGGTTTATGCCCAATATCCGCAATACGACCTATTTGAAATAGATGCAAGAACACAAAATGATGTTCTATCCTCGGGTCCGAAAGCTAATCTTGCCGATACATATGCCACATTAGCGACCGAAACCGGAGAATTCAATTGGACCTTGACTTATAATAGTTACGATAACATCCTTGCCCTTCAATACGCGATGGAAAGAGCGTATCAAGCGGCAGTGAAGCGTTGGTTGGGTCAGCAGGAAAATAATTTGAAACAGCAGATTGAATATCAGATGGCCCAAAAATTTTCTGATTTCAAAACTGCCCAACTCGCCTATTTTAAGTTCTTTGAGGATAATTCTAGTGGGAAGTCAAGGGGCATGGAGTATGTAATCAGCTCTATTAGCTCTTCTCAATATAGTAAGGCAAAAGACTTGAGAAAACTAGGGGCTTTAGATCTCAATGACTTGTATGCTCTAAACATAAGACAAAGAGAGATAAATTCAGGAAACATAATTAACTCAAAAGTAGGTTACTATAAGATTCAGGGTGTATATCTAAAAGATGTCAGCAGTTTAAGCAACCTTTCAAAGATGCGAAACTTATCCATTAATAGCTATGGGGGAAAAGAGTATTCGGCTGCTTTAAACTCTTCTTGGGCAACGGGGATGAACAAACTTAATATCGACCGGGGCAGATTAACTTCAGAGTATGCAAAAAATAGGAGAAAACAGTATGAAAATCTATCGCCCGAAAATAGAATTTTACTTATGTCGGTTTATCTTCATATATCATCAAGTGATTTCAGCGGTATTTCAGTGGGTCCCCCAAGAAGCATAAATGGGGTTTATATAGCAGATTATTGGAGTAGTTCATCACTATTGGCGGAAGGCAAGAAATTGGCTCCCGGAATTTCTTCGGAGGCTAGGGCCTTGCAACCTGGCTATATCGACGAAATGAGGAAAAACTGCAATTCCAATAATTTAAGGAACATAAATATTTCAAGAATTGTCAAGGAAGATGACCCCTACAGTGATCCTGCCTGTATACGGGCCAATGATATGGAAGTTAAAGGGGATCAATTCATTCAAAAGGAAATCGACAAGCTGCATCCCCGCCCGGCAACGGAAATTCGGAATATGCAACAATTTGTAACGAATACTTGGGCCTCAAGATCAAAATGTCCGGGTCCTGGTATTTGCTGGCGCAAGGAGATAGGGAATTTTGAGGGTCGGTCTTCTCTATATTACAACGAAAGAAGTGAAGCTACCTGGTATGGTCGCGTGTATCAAAATTATAAACTTGGCAATGGTGATATTATAAGCAGGGTGCAACAACCGGTATCAAATGGTAGCGTAGAATCGGAAGAAGTTGTTTGGTATCTGCCCAATGGCGGAGATTGGTTCGAGTATCACTTGCCACCTAGGTCTTATAAAGATACTGACTTGAACTTTCTGTTCGACAAGTTCTGGGATGGAGCCAAATTGGTCGGGCGTTATGCCATACCTATCGAAGATGTTATTATTTTGATTGATGGTAAGGATTTTGACGGGCTTCAACAGAGCAGGGCTCTGGCGGCCGGAGGCATATTGTTTACGGTTGTACCGGGCAGTAAGTTGTTAAAGCCGACTGCAGTTGTAGTTAAAGGAGGTTATCAAGGAGTTAAGGTTGTCGTAAAGGAAGGAACTAAAACAGTAGTTAAAAACTATGATGACCTTTTAGATCTATCAAAACTGCTTACGAATTTAAATAAAAATGCGAAATTTGTTCTTGACGGAACTGGGGAGTTTAGTAAGGTAGGTGGACATCATCCTTTAGCAAAAATCGCTTTCACTAGCGATAAGTTTTATAATCTAAGCAAGGCTTTTAGCGTTGCAACGGCAAAACTGGAGCAGTTTGGCGGAAAGGGAGTTCATAACGTCATTACCGGTTATCAGAACAGTCTTTATTCAGCTTTTGCCAAATCTGGTCAAAGATTGACTCTTCAAAAAATGGCAGAAATAGAAATTGAGGCGATGGTTAAATCAGGGATTCCTAGAGATGTCGCTACTGGTTGGATTATCAAAGCCTTGGAGGATTTGAAAAAGCAAGGGGTTAAATTTATTACTAATATACCGTGGAACGGAACTAATTAGCAGTTATGAAAAACAATAAGGATATTTTGGATGAGTTTGGTAAACTTGTAGCCACAGTGGCCTTCGATAGCCAATATGGAAGCCTGTTACAGGTGTTGTCGGGTGAAGGAAAAAAATTTGAACGGTTAAGACCATATTCGATGGTAATGGATCGTTTTGACAGCGAAGAAAAGAAACTTTTAAAGGAATATTTCTTTACTCTTTTAAGTGGCACATTATTTGACTTTCTTAAAATTTTTGAGGAAAACCAGGAATTTAAAATTGTTTATCAAGATAGGGATAAGCAGATAAATCTCGTCGAAATCAGCGAGATGCTAAAGGCTGAACCAATAATCGAGAACGGTTGGATAGACCGATATAGTGATGAACTAAAGGATGATAAAATAGTTTGATTGTAACACTAAGATTTTTTCATTAACAGAAGCCCCCCTTTTTGAGGGGCTTCTCTTTGAAACTTACATTCAGCGAATGAAAAAACAGAATGAGATGAAGACAATTTTCATCATAATAGTATTTTTGAGATATTTTCAAACTTTAACGTCCAACCTACTTCAACAAACCAACTGCCAAGGGAGGTACTGCTTGGGGTGTCATACTAAAGTCCGGAACGAAAACTGTAGTAGTGAAATCTGCAAACGCTTTGGCAAAATTTCGTTCGGCGCCAGGGAAGCAGTTTTTTTATTCGGGTAGAAACGCAGGTATCGGCGGTGCTGCAATCGCGGAAACGATTGCTAAAAAGTATGGCGGTGATACAATTGAAATGGTGGCAAGGAGACAAAGCTTAAATATGCCTGCGGACAGGCTTCCGGCATCTAATGAAATTTGGAGGCAAGCATCAGAAACATGGGCCAATACCGCTGTGGGTGTGGTAAGAGTAGTTTTGGGAACGGATGTTTTACCAACAAGCACGTGGGTCGTAACAGAACTACCGGCGCTATTAAAAAACAAGAAGGTGACTAAAATCATATCAATAGACCCAAAAACGTTAAAAGAAACTATAATACATTCAAAATGAAAATTCTGGAAATGACACGCGGATCTCAGGTAATAGAAATGGATAATGGTAATCAAGTTTTTTTGTCAACGGAGCTCATTGAAGTTCCGGAGGCTAGATGGTACGTTTATATCAACTCCTTAGATTTTTGGCACAAACCTAAAAACGTTCCCATCTCAGAGTTGGAGAAGGATGATGTTGTTAGTAACATAAAATCATATTATAATAAAGCTAATAATCCTATTTATTTCGAAGGCTATGACGAAATACCATCCGTTTAGGTCACGTTGTTTGTCAAAAATGAATCCGGGCTGATTTGGGAGAAGGCTATAGTTTCTCTTGATTCGTGGTACAAACCCAAAACCTACGGATATCTGCTTGATCAAAAACAAAAATGTCTTCGAAATTATTTCAATAGATCCGAATACGTCTAAGGAAACAGCAATTCACACAAAATGAAAATCTTAGAGCAAAATAGAGGTGCACATATCTTGGAACTTGAGAACGAAAACCAGATAAAGTTAAATGTAGAACTATTAACGAATCCTGTAAGATGGTTTATTTATATAGATTCTTTAAATTTTTGGCATAAGCCAAAAAACTTGCCTATGACCGAAGAGGAAAGAACTGACGTAATTAAAAAACTTAGAAATTTCTATGAAGATGGGCTTTTGGTTTTTGAAGGAATAGACCAAGAATAACAGATATTTATCAAGCCCCGGGTTGAGCCGGGGTTTTTATCATATACTCAAGTTTCGCACTCTTTAAACACTGATATTCCGGAGTGAAAAAGAAGAAAAAATGTAGCATACAAACCTTGCCAATGGCTTGGTTTTAAAGTAGTGCGAACAAGAAAATACAAATATGCTACAGAACAAAGATATCGCTAAAACGCAAGAGATGAAAACGTTTTTTAAGGATACTTGGGGGCAACCGGAATTTTTGATCAAACACCTTGAGCTCTTGAACTTTTCGAAGACCTCAAAACTCTTCAGGTCCGGTGTCCCTTTTTGGGAGCTTATAAAGCTGGTCCTTGCCCTTCCCTTTATGGATATGGAAAGTAATCCATTCATGAGAAACAAGTACTTTCACAACAGGTTCGACCCAAGATATTTGTAACTCAAATACCTTGGAAGGGTAGTAACGGAAGTAATCAGAGCGACTATGAAAACAACCGATGATTATAAAGAATTTGGTAAAATTTTGGTGGATAAACTTCGCGACGAGAATTTTCAAACCTATCTAGAGTATAAAGAATACACGTCAACAATGACGATTGACGAATATCAAGAATCATTTAAAAACCCTGAATATGATCCGGAGCTCCAAAAATTGAAGGATGAAAGGTTTACTTTTTTTAAAAGCCTAAATGATGAACAAAAAGAGCAACTAGACAAACTTGTTTTGAGTGTAATAGATGCGACGGCCTTTAATTTTTTAAGGGAAATCGAGGAAAAAATGAGTGGAGAAAACGGCTTAAGACTCAATTTTGGGAGCAATGGAATTGATCAGATTTATTCGGAATTTTTATCAGGTACATTTTTTGGAGAATATTTTCTTTGGATTGAGAAGTTCAGTAAATATGGCAAATATCAATATTAAGGTTCTCAAATAAAACGAATAAAAATAGGTTGAAAAATTCTTGGTTAGCAGAAGCCCCTCCTTTTTGTGGGGCTTCTCTTTGAAATTACAATCAACAAATGCAGAAAACAGAATGAGATGAAGACAATTTTCAGTACAATAGTATTTCTGGTGATATTTTCAAATTCTCCCGCCCAACCTACTTCAACCATGCAATTACCGGAAGAAGGCGGAGCGGCGCAAAAGTCCTTGAATCGCATTGCGACCATGAAATTTTATGTGACCCAAGAAAAACCCCCGAACAATCCAAGGCCGTACCTGCTTCCCCGTAAAATAGAAAACCGTCAACAGCACCATGGCAACAAAGGCCCAGGCACCTTCGCCGTCACCGGCCACATAGTCTGCCAAAAAGGCAAGGACAAAATTGTAGAAGAACCCGGCATACGCCCATTCCTCTATGATACCCCTGATGTTCGAGAGTAAGGCGATAAGACCCAAAGAATTTGGTGACGATCAAAAAATAGATGAGAAATGCGGGGAAATTGAAACTTTGCATCGCCTCAGTCATAATATCGAAATTGACGATATAATTAAATGGGGAAAATAACAACAATGCGGAAAGCAGACCAGTGGCAATCCAGTATATAATTCTTTTGGCTTTCATCATCTTAGATTTTAGTACGATGAAAGTAAAGTATATTTTCGGATAAGCTGTTATAGCGATTGGCACGTATTGACAGCAGTTTTGCGTATAAATGTGATAAACGAAATCCGTTCTAGGAACCAAGCGCATAAATTCCTTAAAATTTTACGATATGGAATTTGTGATTTGGAATTTTATTTTCAATACCCAAAATCCGCCTTCAGCGCATCGATCTTCTCCAACGCCATTTCCTTGGTCAAAAAGTCAATCTCTTCCATATTGAAGGCCTTTTCGAAAGTTTTGAACGCCTTTTTAGGCTCTCCGATCTGTTCGTAGTATTCGCCTTCGAAGTAGAAGCCGAGCATGGTGCCGGGGAATTGTTTTTTGCACATATCCGAGAGCGGTTTTAGCGACTCTACATCCTCCTTTTTACGGGTGGCGGCGTAGATGGCCATGATGTCGTTGAGCTCAACGGTTTTTTCAAAGCCGAAGAGATCTTCGATGCCTTGATATTTATCCTCGAAATATTGGAATACGGGACCGTCCATGGTCAAGATTTTTTCTTTGTATTCTTTCGGACTGATGGGTTTGAACATCCGGAAGATATTGTCGAAAGCCTTCCCGATACCGTAAGTAGCGATGGAAATGTCGTCGGCTCCCTCATATTGGGAGAAATCGTAGTATAAATTGTCTTTGGAGATAGCTTTGATCGCATTGTTCATCTGCAAGATCTTGGCGGTATCGTCATCCTTCAGGCCTTCCACAATCAGCTGGTAGAACATGGGTTGGTCAAACGACATCAAGCGGGCAGGTACCCGTGCTTCCATCTGGGGCGCTAAGGATGGGGAAATATTGATATAGGCGCTGAACAATGATTTTTCCTTGAACAGCCAGTAGTTCTGAAAATTCGCCGTGATGTCGAAACCAACTATTGTCTTGAAGGTTGCGGTGTTATATTTTGTATCGAGGTAGGGAACAAGCTCTCCACCCACAAATTCGAAAAAGTTCTTTGCTTTTTCCGATGGAAGGCCCGTATCAGGTTCAAAGGCGCAATCTTCATAGCGCAGTCCGTTTTTACTTTGGTCGACCCCTACGACAATACTAGCGGGCATACCGTGAAATTTGGTATAGAACTTGGCATTGGCGACCGTTTGATCAAATAGATATTCACCATCGAGTACGACAATTACAGGATATTTTTGTGCGGCATCATAATCTTCGGGAATATAGTAGCGAACGTCACGGCGTTCCTGTAATTTAAACGATTCGAAGATTTCTTGGCTCACCTGAGCACTGAGGTTGGCGCACAACAAAAGTGCGAAAATGGTAAAGTTTCGTAGCATGGTCTAAGATTTGGGTATAGGGAATCGCCGAAATTTAACGTAGGTTTCTCAACGGTTCCTGTTCAATAACGGCAAAACGAGGAAAGATATTGCCCCAAAAACGACGACCATCAAGGTCTGTGAAATCCACATGATCCATCCGAATGCGTCTCCGGACACTTTAGTGATACCGAAAATGGCCAATGCCTGACTTACGGCGATTGGGTATAGGCCGATACCGCCGTTGGTGAACATCATCGCCAATGCCCCGGCCACAAAGGCGACCATGAGTTGGCCCAGCGAAAGGCCGATTGTCTCTGGCACGGTGAACTTGATGACCCAGAGCATACCGATATAGCAGGCCCAAATGAACAAGGTGTGTAGTAAAAACGCCCATTTGTTCTTCATTTTGAAAATACTCAGCACGCCGTCCATAAGGCCTTTGACGAAGTATTTGATTTTCAATGCGAAATTGTTCGACGATTTTTTGATAAAGAGGAAAAAAGCGGCCAATATCAGAATTCCCGAGCCGATTAGGAGCAGGATTTTATTGAAGGGGATTCCCACATTTTCAAGAAAGCCCAAAATGATATCGGTTTGCCATAGTAGGGTTCCGAGAATAATGGAAAAAAGCATGATGACATCGATGATCCGTTCAGTAATAATGGTGCCGATTCCCTTTTCAAAAGGGACGGTCTCATACGTGGTCAATGCCGTGGCCCTTAAGATTTCCCCGGTTCGTGGAATACCCAGATTGGTCAGGTATGCCATTAATATGATAAAGACGTTGTTGCTCAACTTAGGCGCATAGCCCAAGGGTTGTAGTAGATAGTTCCAACGGATGGCACGTGAAACATGCCCAAGAATACCCAATACCATGGAAATCCCGACCCAGAGCAGGTCGGCATCTTTTATATAGTAAAAAATCTGCTTTCTTTCTTCTTCGCCGGTAGAACTGTACCAATACCAGACCAAAAAGACGCCCAAGGCTATCGGGAGTATGGTTTTTAAGGTCTTTTTTAGGTTTTCGCCCAAGGTCTAGTGGTCTTCGTTGGCTGTTCGCAATACGCTAGATGCGATACGCTGAAAAGAGTGGCGCAAAGCGATGGGCGAATAGCGTTCAGCGTTAGTTCAAAAGGTTGTTCGCTTCGTTCGGAAAAACTAAAGAGGGGTTGAATTTCTTCGCTTCCTCGATATCCATTCGGGCGTAGGTAATGAGTATGAGTATATCGCCAGGCGCCACTTTTCTGGCGGCGGCCCCGTTCAATGTTATTTCACCGCTGGCGCGCGGTCCAGGAATGGCGTAGGTCTCCAACCGCTCTCCGTTGTTATTGTTCACGATTTGTACCTTCTCGCCTCGGATGATGTTCGCGGCATCCATAAGGTCTTCGTCGATGGTGATGCTGCCGATATAATTCAGGTCGGCACCGGTACATTTCACCCTATGTATCTTTGATTTTACGACTTCTATTTGCATGGGACAAAGGTAATTAAAAATTGATTTTAGTTAAGGGCTATGTTATCTATCAATCGAACCCCCTCGGCATAAACGGCGACAAAGGCCCGATATTTCACGTCCGGTTTTTTTCTTTGGATGGGCGTTAAAGTATCTACATCGGTTATCTCGAGATACTCTAACTGCAAATCGGGATGCGTATCAAATTGTTTTTCTGCCCAATCTATCACATATTTAGCACTTTCCGTGCCAAATATCTCTTTGGCAGTCCCTAGGGTTTTGTAGATGAAGGAAGCCTCTTGGCGCAGGGTTTCGGACAAGCGTTCGTTGCGTGAGCTCATGGCCAATCCGCTGGGTTCCCTGACAATCGGGCATCCTATTATCTTTACGGGGATGTCGTTTTGTTCGACCAGCTTCCTGATAATCTGTAATTGCTGAAAATCTTTTTCCCCGAAATAGGCCCTATTCGGCTTGACCAAGAGCAGTAAAGTCTCTACGATGGTGCCTACACCATTGAAATGGTCGTTTCTGAAGTCGCCTTCCATCACCTTGTCCAGTCCCTCGAAATCGTAGGTTTTTGATTGTACCCGATGGTCGTATATTTCATCCGCCGTAGGCGCAAAAACAATTACATTCTTAGAGATTTTTTCCAATAAAAAAACATCCTTTTCGAGGGTATCCGGATACTTTTCGAGGTCCTCTATACTATCGAACTGCGTGGGATTTACAAAGATACTGACCACTACGGATTCATTTTCGGCAACCGCTCTTTTTACCAAAGCGGCATGCCCTTGATGAAGGACGCCCATAGTCGGTACAAGCCCCAGCGTGCCGTTTTTCGGCAATGAAGATAGGTGTTGGTCGAGTTCTTTTTTGGTGGTTATGACGGGCATAGGTTATTTTGAACCGAGCAAACTTACTATAAATACGGCTAATCTCTATAATTTTTGTAATTTTGCAGCCAATTTGCAATCCACCCATAAAATAGTATATACATGAATGGTAAAAAGATATTGTTCGTATCGTCGGAACTAGTACCCTATCTTCCGGAGAACGAAGTTTCCCTAATGTCTTACGAAACTCCTAGAATGGTCAACAGTAATGGGGGCCAGATACGAATTTTTATGCCCAGATACGGCAATATCAATGAGCGCAGGCACCAATTGCACGAGGTGATACGCTTGTCGGGCATGAATTTGGTGGTCAACGACATGGATATGCCCCTGATTATAAAGGTTGCCTCTATACCCAAAGAGCGCATTCAGGTGTATTTTATCGATAATGACGAGTATTTTAAAAGGAAGGCTACTTTCACCGATGCTAATGGGGATCTCTTTCCTGATAATGATGAACGAGCTATTTTCTTCGCAAAAGGAGTGGTGGAGACCGTCAAAAAATTGAATTGGTCACCCGATATCATCCACGTACACGGCTGGATGGCTTCTTTGTTGCCCTTATACCTTAAAAAATTCTACGCCGACGAACCCTTGTTTGAAACGAGTAAAATCGTTTTATCGGTCTATGGTAAATCCTTTGAGGGCGAACTCGATTCGGGTATGATCGATAAAATTGCTTTTGATGGCATCCCCAGAGAAAGTATCGCTTCGCTTGAGACCCCTACCTATAATAATTTGTTAAAGATTGCGGTCGATAATTCAGATGCCGTTATTTTAGCGGCGGAAGGCATTCCAGAAGATTTACAAGACCACATCTCCAACCTTCAAAAACCTGTGTTGCCTTATGTATCCCTTCAAGAATTTGAGGATGCCTATGCCAATTTCTATAACACTGAAGTTTTAAAATAGCCCGAATGATTTTTTTGAATCGACTCAAGTTTACTGCACTGGCGGTAATTGCGCTCGTTGCCGTATTGGCCGCTTGTGAAAAAGATCCGACTACGATTGGTGCCGGTGTTATCGGCAACAAACCTTTCAACACCGATAAGGCCGTTTTCGACGTCTTTGCCACCAATAAAAAAATACGGGCGGTACGTGTCAACCAGCTTCCCATTTATCAATTGGGGGTGTACACCCATCCCGTTTATGGAAAGACCGAGGCGACAATTACTTCGCAGGTTCGTTTATCGACCGTTGACCCCATTTTTGGGGATGTAGCTGCGGCTAAAGAGGTGACACCCGAGAACGAAACCGTCGATTCCGTATATCTTTATATCCCTTTTTTGCCCAGTCCTTCCGGTGATGCCGATAGTGATGGCGTGATAGATGCGCTGGACAAGGATCCATTGGACCCTAATAGCGATACTGATGGTGACGGGGTTACGGATAACCAAGAAAAAGTCGCAGGTACCGACCCTCTCGTACCGGATAGCAATGAAGCTGATGGTTTTGTCAAAGACCAATTTGCACGCACCTTCGACATCGATAGTATTTACGGTGACCGCGAAAAACCGTTTAAGTTAAACCTGCGGCGTTCGACTTATTTTCTTAGGGATTTAGATCCGAACACCAATTTTCAGGAGGGCCAGGAATATTATTCCGATCAGGATTTCTCGGGTTTCTTAACGGATCAAATCTCATTGGACACCGAAACCATTACCATCAGCGAAAAGGATATTTTGTTGCCAAAAATTGACGATCCAGCCACTGAGGATGTTGACGAGACCGAACAAGTCCATAGGCTGAATCCTGGGGTACGTGTGAAATTGGACAATGATTTTTTTCAAAAGAACATATTGGACAAAGAAGGCAGCTCCGATTTGTTGACCCAAGCTAATTTTGCTAATTTTTTACGTGGGATACACTTCTCGTTGGAGCCGGGCACGGACGAAGAACTCATGATGCTGTTCGATTTAAAGGCGGCCGATATCACGATATCCTATAGTTATACTGCGGGCGAAGCAGTCAAGAACAAAGATTTCGTGCTCAAATTTATAACGCAACCAGCCCCTCAACAAGGGCAGGTCTTTGCTGTACAGGGTAATGCTGTCAACAGCTTTATCAACGATGACTATCCTTTTGAAATCGCCGACGCTATAGCATCCGACGAAAACGCCGAACGCATCTACCTTAAAGGTGGAGCGGGTGCTTTTGCCGAAATCAATCTTTTCGATGATGATCCTGAAAACAGGGAAGCTATAGAGCTGATAAAGGCCAACAATTGGATCATCAACGAAGCCAGCCTCGTTTTCTACGTCGATAAGACGCCGGGAGTTATCGAACCACCGCGGTTGTATCTGTTCAATATGGAGACCAATGCGCCCCTTATCGGCCGCAACGACACACCGGCCGCCCAGGGTCAGTCGCATTTAAGCAGCTATCCCTTTTATGGGGGACTTTTAGAAGATACAGGCTCCGAGTTGAAATATACCGTAAAGATTACCGATTACATTAATGATTTGGTTGTGCGCAATGCCGAAAACTCCACTTTGGGACTGACAATTACGCCGAACATAGGGATTTTCAACGTTGCCGATGCCATGCTCGAAGGCGACACCGAAACAGAGCTACCGGTGGCGGCCACGGTGAGCCCACTGGGTACCGTGCTTTTCGGCAGCAACTTATCCACAGAAAATACGGGTAAAAAACTACAACTCGAGATTTTTTATACGGAGGCGAATTAAAAATTTAAAATTTCTCGCACTTTGATATACCAGTATCCACATTTCTTCGTTTAATGTCTAGAACAGGGATTTTTTTATTCGTTTCGCTTAAATTTGTAGCGAAACAGACCTATCCCAAAAGCTAAAGAACTAATTTTATGTGTGGAATTGTAGGTTATATAGGGCATAGAGATGCCTATCCGATTATTATCAAAGGCCTTCAGCGGCTAGAATACAGAGGTTACGACAGTGCTGGGATCGCGCTTTACGACGGTAATGGCATCAATCTTTCTAAAACCAAGGGAAAGGTCGAAGACTTGAAAAATAAATCCGAAAAGGAGATTTCTACCAAGGGTAGTTTGGGCATCGGTCACACGCGTTGGGCGACCCATGGTGTACCTAATGATGTGAATTCACATCCACACTATTCCAATTCCGGTGACCTGGTCATTATACACAACGGGATAATAGAGAATTACGAGTCCATTAAAAAGGAGCTGATCAAGAGGGGCTATACCTTTCAATCAGATACCGATACCGAGGTCTTGGTCAATTTAATCGAGGAAGTCAAGAAAAAGGAGAATGTCAAGCTAGGTAAAGCTGTTCAGTTGGCCTTAAACGAGGTGGTCGGCGCCTATGCCATTGCGGTTTTCGATAAACAAAAACCGGATGAAATTGTCGTTGCCAAACTAGGTAGCCCTTTAGCTATCGGGGTCGGCGAAAATGAATTCTTTATTGCTTCGGATGCTTCCCCGTTTATAGAATTCACCAATAATGCGATTTATTTAGAGGATGAGGAGATGGCCATCGTCCGTCTCGGAAAAGAGATCAAACTTAGGAAAATCAAGGATGACGCGATTACCTATCCGAATATCCTAGAACTTAAAATGAACATCGAGGAAATCGAAAAAGGCGGGTATGACCACTTTATGCTTAAAGAAATTTACGAGCAGCCCCGAGCTATTCTCGATACCTATCGCGGTAGGTTGCGTACCGAGCAAGGCCTGATAAAAATGGCCGGTATCGATCAGCATTTGGATAAGTTCATGAACGCTAACCGAATCATTATCGTGGCCTGTGGCACCTCGTGGCACGCTGGTCTAGTGGCCGAATATATTTTTGAAGATCTGGCACGTATTCCCGTTGAGGTCGAGTACGCTTCAGAGTTCCGATATCGCAACCCCGTGATTACCGATAAAGACGTATTGATAGCGATATCACAGTCCGGCGAAACGGCCGATACCCTTGCCGCTATTAAATTGGCCAAGCAACATGGCGCTTTCGTGTTCGGAGTCTGTAACGTGGTCGGTTCTTCCATCGCCCGTGAGACCGATGCAGGGGCCTATACCCATGCTGGTCCGGAAATCGGAGTGGCTTCCACCAAAGCATTTACGACCCAAATTACGGTGTTGACCTTGATCGCCCTGAAACTGGCCAAGGAAAAAGGGGTCTTTTCAGAGGCACGCTTCCGCGAATACCTGGAGGAAATGGAAACCATCCCTGCCAAGGTCGAAAAGGCCTTGGAATCAAACCCGTTGGTCGAAATCATTTCCGAAGTGTACAAAGATTCTACAAATGCCTTGTATCTAGGTAGGGGATATAACTTTCCCGTCGCCTTGGAAGGCGCGCTTAAATTAAAGGAAATCAGTTACATACATGCAGAGGGCTATCCCGCTGCGGAAATGAAGCACGGTCCGATTGCCTTGATTGATGAACATATGCCGGTATTCGTAATCGCCACCAAGATGGGACACTATGAAAAGGTAGTAAGCAATATTCAGGAAATAAAATCGCGAAAGGGCAAGATTATCGCCATCGTTACCGAAGGCGATGAGCAGGTGACCGAACTGGCCGATCATGTGGTCGAGGTGCCGGAGACCTTTGAAAGCTTAACACCGCTATTGACCACGATACCCTTGCAGTTGTTGTCATACCACATCGCCGTTATGCGAGGTTGCAACGTCGATCAGCCTAGGAATTTGGCAAAATCGGTTACTGTGGAGTAACTAGTACACTGAAATATACATTCAATAAGGGCCATCACGCAAGCGATGGCCTTTTTTTTGGGGAATACGGCCATCTACACGAAATGATGAAAACAAAAGATTTACTATGCACGCATAATTTTTTTCATTTTATGATTTTCGATATGAAAAAATTGTTAACTTGCCGTTACAAACTAATTTAACTTAAACTTAACATGAGAGCAATACTGTTAATCTCCCTATTCTTGGTGGCGAGCTTCGGCTTTTCGCAGACCACGGTAAACGGTAAAGTAGTAGATCAGAACGAGCAGCCCGTACCCGGGGCGAATATTGTGATCGAAGGTAAAGCCATAGGCACTACCACCGATTTTGATGGGAATTTTGTTTTGGAAACTTCTGAAGTCCCCCCTTTTCAGCTAAAAATCACAAGTATTGGCTATACGGAGGGAACGGAAAAAGTAACAGAAACCGGCGTAACCCTGACCATCGTGCTGAACGAGACCCAGACTTTTTTAGACGAGGTTGTCATCTCTGCCTCACGAACTCCCGAACGTATTTTTGAATCCCCCGTTTCGGTGGAGCGTTTCGGACTAAAAGAAATCAAGACCACTTCTTCGGAGTCCTTTTACAGTGGATTACAGAATTTGAAGGGGGTTGACGTCAACACCAGCAGTCTTACCTTCCAGTCTGTAAACACTAGAGGTTTCGCTGCGTTTTCCAACAACCGGTTTATGCAGTTGGTAGACGGAATGGACAACTCCGCACCGGGACTCAATTTCGTGTTGGGCAACTTGGTGGGGATGTCAGAACTCGAGGTCCAAAGCGTCGAGATACTCCCGGGAGCCTCTTCCGCACTTTATGGTGCAGGTGCTTTTAACGGTATCCTCTTTATGACCAGTAAAGATCCGTGGAACTTTCAAGGTATCAGCACCTATTTAAAGGGGGGTGCCACTTCCCAAGACGCAGCCGGTACCAATGCGTACTACGATTTCGGAATTCGTGCCGCCCATGCCTTTAGCGAAAAGTTTGCGGCCAAGGTCAATTTTTCCATTTTAGAAGGGGAAGATTGGCATGCGAACAATACTATTGATCTCGAAAATCCCGGACGTACCCGAACCGATCCCGCCTACGATGGTTTGAACGTTTATGGCGACGAGGTGTCCACCGTACTTGATTTTGACGATATTGCAGGACTGCCCTCTGGAACCGTTGGCTCCGCCTTGGTTTCCAGAACAGGGTATGCTGAAGCCGACCTGGTCGATTATGAGGCGCAGAGCGTCAAGTTCGACGGTGCTTTGCATTTTCGGCCTTTTGCTGATGATTTTGAAATCATATATCAAGCCAGGGTCGGGCGCGGAAATACCATTTACCAAGGGGCCAACCGGTATGCCATTCAGGATTTCATCATGCAGCAGCATAAATTGGAAATCAGTAACGACAATTTTTTTGTAAGGGGATATTTGACTGTTGAAAACTCGGGAAATTCTTATGATACCCGTTTTACCGCCATCAATGTGAACCGAAGCTGGAAAAGGGACGCGCCCAATCCTGATAATGCTGCCGAGCCTTCTTGGTTCGGGGATTATGCCAGAACGTATATTGGGGCCAAACTAGGTGTTGGGACAGGTGTTCAGTTAGATGATGCCACCGCACATGCCGCAGCAAGACAGGCAGCCGATGCCGGAAGGTTGATTCCCGGTACGCCCGCTTTTGAAAATGCATTGGCAAGTGTAACGGCCGACGGGGACTTGACGACCGGGTCCAAGTTTATCGACAATACCAAAGTACGTCATATCGATGCCAATTATAATTTCAGCCATTTGACGAAAGATTTCGCCGAGATACAGGTCGGGGGCTCCTTTAGGGAGTATGTTTTGAATTCGAACGGTACCATATTTACCGATATCGATAAGCCTATTGTATATGGTGAATACGGTGCCTATGCGCAGCTACAAAAGACATTGTTGGATGAACGTTTAAAGTTTACGGGTTCCGTTCGCTATGACAAGAACGAATTCTTCGACGGCTTTCTATCTCCAAGAGCATCGTTGGTGTATACCATGGGCGAAAAGAGAAATCATAATATTCGGGCTTCCGTGCAGCAAGGCTTTAGAAACCCCACCACCCAAGATCTTTTTATCGGACTAAATGCCGGTAGGGCAATTTTGGTAGGTTCCGCTCCGAATAATCTTGATCGTTATACCTCTCCTGCACTGGCTTTGAGCAATGATGGGCAGGGTTTGACCGGTCAAACGACCGTCGCGCTTGGAGGAAGGGAGGCTTATGAAAATGCCTTTTCCCTCAACACGGTTGAAGCAGGAAATCCCACGGCCGTCAATACTCCTTTGGTAAAGCCGGAAGAAATCACCGCCTATGAGGTCGGTTATCGTTCCCAAATGGGAAAAGTGGCCATTGATTTGAGCGGCTATTACAACAAGTATAAGAATTTCATCTCCAACACTACTGTGGTAGTTCCGTATTATGGAGATGCTGCCTTAACGGAAATTATTCCGGGAACGAATATCCCGTTGGCATTGGCCGCACTTAGCAATGGTGATTTTCAGCCGTTTCAGACGTATACGAATTCCTTGGCCGATATCAGTTCTTACGGCGCGACCTTGGGTATCGATGCAAAGATTCTGGACAACTTTGATGTCGGGGTCAGCTATACCTATACGGAACTGGATTTCGATCAAGCCGCATTTCCCGACTTCAGAACGAATTTCAACACACCGAATCATAAGTTCAAAGCCTCCTTGGGCAACACCGAACTGTTCAAGAATTTCGGTTTCAATATCAACTACCGATGGAGCGACACCTATTTTTGGCAGTCCACTTTTGGCGATGGCGATATACCGGCCTACAGCGTGGTAGACGCCCAGATCAATTATACCGTACCTAGTATAAAGTCCGTATTCAAGTTGGGGGGTTCCAACCTGTTGGGTAAAGAGTATTTCTCCGCCGTTGGCACTGGAAACATCGGATCGCTATACTATCTTTCATGGACGATAAATCCATAGGTTTAGAGACGTAAAATGAATATGGAGGGCGGCTAATTTGGCCGCCCTTTTCTTATTGTAAAACGGCATCCCAAAAAACAGTAAAAAGTAGTTTTCAATTTGAGCCTAATATCCTATCTTTGCCCCCTGAAAAACAGGACGTGATTTCCACTCGGGGGTAGCCTTGTCCGGTTCAGTTTTTTTAGTAGTGCAGTAAAGTAGACAAACTTGACGGGTTAAACCGAAAAACCTGAAAGGTTTCAGAACCAATCATATAAACACAATAGTAATGTCAAAAGTTACAGGTAAAGTTTCCCAGATCATCGGGCCGGTCGTCGACGTAGAATTTCAATCGGGAGATGAACTTCCAAAAATCTATGATTCTTTGGAAATCACCAATAAAGATGGTTCAAAACTCGTTTTAGAGGTGCAGTCCCATACTGGTGAAAATACGGTACGAACGATATCCATGGATTCGTCTGATGGATTGAGCAGGGGAACCGAAGTACTTTCGACAGGGGCACCCATACAGATGCCGATAGGTGACGATGTTTACGGACGTCTGTTCAACGTCATCGGAGATGCTATTGACGGCCTTGGTAATTTGCCAAAAGCAGGTAAAGACGGATTGCCAATTCACCGCGAAGCACCTAAATTCGAGGATCTTACTACCTCTACTGAAGTTCTTTTTACGGGGATAAAGGTTATCGACCTTATTGAGCCCTATGCGAAAGGTGGTAAAATTGGTTTGTTCGGTGGGGCTGGTGTGGGTAAGACCGTATTGATCCAGGAATTGATTAACAATATCGCTAAAGGCCACGGTGGACTTTCAGTTTTCGCCGGGGTGGGGGAACGTACCCGTGAAGGAAACGATTTGTTGCGCGAGATGTTGGAATCCGGAATTATAAAATACGGAGACGACTTTATGCATTCGATGGAAGAAGGCGGTTGGGACCTATCCAAAGTTGATAAAAAAGTGATGAAAGAATCGAAGGCGACCTTCGTTTTCGGACAGATGAACGAACCTCCCGGAGCACGTGCCCGTGTGGCCTTATCAGGTCTGACCATTGCGGAATACTTCCGTGACGGTGCAGGCGAAGGGCAAGGTAAGGATGTACTTTTCTTCGTAGATAATATTTTTAGGTTTACCCAAGCAGGTTCCGAGGTGTCGGCTCTTCTAGGACGTATGCCCTCAGCGGTAGGGTACCAGCCCACTTTGGCCACCGAAATGGGGGCCATGCAAGAAAGGATTACCTCCACAAAGAGAGGTTCTATTACTTCGGTACAAGCGGTGTACGTACCTGCGGATGACCTTACGGATCCAGCACCCGCAACCACCTTTGCCCACTTGGATGCTACTACCGTACTATCCCGTAAGATTTCGGAATTAGGAATCTATCCTGCAGTGGACCCCTTGGATTCCACCTCACGGATTCTTACCGCGGATATTTTGGGAAAAGACCATTACAACTGCGCTCAGCGTGTAAAAGAGTTGTTACAACGTTATAAAGAATTGCAAGATATCATTGCCATTTTGGGGATGGAAGAACTTTCCGAAGAAGATAAACTGGCCGTAGGCCGCGCCCGTAGGGTACAGCGTTTCCTTTCGCAGCCTTTCCATGTTGCCGAGCAGTTTACCGGTATCCCCGGAGTGCTAGTAGATATCAAGGAAACTATCAAAGGCTTCAATATGATTATGGAAGGCGAACTCGATCACCTTCCCGAATCCGCCTTTAACCTTAAAGGTACCATCGAAGAAGCGATGGAAGCGGGAGAGAAGATGTTAGCAGAGGCTTAAAAAGTTCAGAGTTATGAGTTATGAGTTCAGAGTTGCTCATAACTCATATACTATAACGCATAACTTGAAAAGATGTATTTAGAGATCGTATCACCAGAAGCAACACTTTTCGCCGGAGAAGTTACTTCGGTAACCGTTCCGGGAGTCGAGGGCGAATTCCAAATGTTGAAAGACCATGCGGCCATCGTTTCCCTATTACAGGAAGGCGATGTCAAGTTCGACGGTGGTGCTTCCGTTTCCGAGGTCCATGCCGCCAAATTCTCTAAGGATTCTTCCAGTGGGAAGACGGTTCTGCATATTACCAGCGGTACGGTCGAGATGAAGGATAACAGGGTGATTGTTTTGGCAGATTAAGTTTAGGGTAGCCAAAATCAAATCCTCAAAAAAAGAATTAAAGCTCAAAGAGCCATCTATTTTTGCAGATGGCTCTTTGAGCTTTATAAAGGCAACTTTTCTCATCTCAAAACGATCTCATCTCAAAACGATCAATTTCCAATCCTGGTCTCCAAATCGATATGTTTTTAATTCCTCAAACCCTACCGCATAATGTGCGCGCAACGACCGCGTATTCTTGGCATCGACTTCGGTAATAATAAGTTCAAATTCAGGTTGAACGGCCCCTTGCATAGTTTGGTACAATTGGCGAAAGATGCCTTGGCCGCGGAACGCTTTGGCGATGCAGATCTGCCCCATCACGATATAGCTTTCAATTTTAGGATGTATCGCATTGATTTCTTCGAACATGGGCAGCAGCACCTCAATTTCGGCTGCGAATTTTGGATGCATACATAAGGCATAACTGATTAATGTACCGTCGGATTTCACAACGATATGCGGACAGACATCGTTCATTGCCTTAAGTATCCCAAAGGTATGCGCAACGGTTACAAAGCCCTCTTTTTTCCTTTCTTCGGATGAAATACTCCCAGGACGGTTCTTTTGCTGCAGGGCGAGTATCTGGTTCAAATCCGCTTCGGATGTGGCTCTACCAAAGGTTATCATTCTTGCTCGATTCTAGTTTTTTTATGGCGAAAGGTCTATGAATAAACGAGTGGTTTGACACGAATCCCACTAATTTTCTCTTATATCATAACCCATTCTCGCAGAATAAAGGTTACTCAATTTTAAGCCATTCCTTCCTCTTTTGCAACTGCTTTTTCGAAGGATTACCCGCAATGGTCTCCATAAGATAGATGCTGTACTCTGGGTCGGGTTTCAGAAGTACAGAGGTAGATTTCTCCTTTCCATAACGATCAAAATCGATTTCCAACGTATCCCCGACCTTGAATTGCTTCAGAAAAGCGTCGAATTGTTGTCCAGTCGGAAAATCGCTGTCGTTGATGGATGTAATGACGTCACCTTTATCGAGATTCGCGTGGTAAGCCGGACTACCGATTTTCGGGTTGGTTTGTATTACACCGTTGCCATCGCCGTCAAGCTCGGCCGTTACGCCGATATAGGGGCTTTCTGGATTTTGTTTGAGCACCACGCCCACCGATTCCAACAACGATTGATAATCTGGCATTCCACTTTTGTAGATGTAACCGTTGAAAAAGTTATCCCCGAAAGGCTTGCCGGCATAGTCATTCAGGGTTTTATGGATGTCTTCCATGGAATAGGGCGTCTCATTTTTCCCGTAAGTCTGCCAAACCTGTTTCATAAAATCGTCAAGATTCAGATTGTTCTCCCGCAGTGAAAGGTCGAGCGCTAGGCCCAAGATACTTCCGTATGAATAATAGGATATGAACATGTTCTCCCTATTTGTCGGATCGATCGAGGTCGCCGCATCGACAAAAGGCGCTTGATAGCTCATCTCTATGGGATTGAAGAATTGCCGGGCAGGGGAATTCCATACATAGTTGAACGTCCCGGCCAAGCCTTCGACGTACGCTTTTGGCAATATCAATCCGGCCCTGCACAGGGTTAAATTGGTATAGTAGCTTGTAAAGCCTTCGGCGAACCAAAGCGCCTCGCTCATATTGGCTTTTGAAAAATCAAAAGGTTCCAAAGATTTCGGACGGATGCGCTCAACGTTCCAGATGTGAAAAAATTCATGGGA
>RCMY010001468.1_pt1 | contig 22441 bp, 18 predicted proteins | sample 2041341 | NCBI WGS metagenome assembly RCMY01 (sample SAMN09708234, study PRJNA481090) | Marine sediment metagenome, whole genome shotgun sequencing project.
CGCTGGGGCTGCCGCTCCCGCCGTGGCTGGTGGCGCTGCCCCGGGGTTGCCGACCGGCAACGTCCAGCGCCTTCTCACCGTCGTCAAATCCGGCTCGATTCAAGACGTCAAATCCGTGCCGCAGGACAAGGTGCACGTGTGGCCGCACTTGCTCGTGGTCGAGTTCGTCGCTGCGCTGGTGATCACGGCGTTCACCTTGATCTTCTCGATCTTCGTCAACGCCCCGCTGCTCGAACTCGCGAACTTCAACGAAACACCGAACCCATCGAAGGCGCCGTGGTACTTCCTCGGGCTGCAGGAACTCCTCACGATGTTCCACCCCATGGTCGCCGGTGTGACCATCCCCGGTATGGGCATCTTCTTGCTGGTCCTGGCGCCGTACATCGACAAGAACCCGTCGAACAAGCCCGAAGATCGTAAGTTCGCCATCTCGCTCATGACCGTGCACCTCATGTTCTGGGCCGTACTCGTCATGATCGGTTCCTTCTTCCGTGGTCCCGGCTTCAACTTCGTCTTCCCGTGGGAAGCCGGTCTGTTCTTCGAGCTCTAGCCCACCCCACTTCTCTTTCTCCGAACTTCTTCGACCCGAATTTTCTAGACTCCGTTCTCTGCGAAAGGCACTGCAATGTCTGCCCTCATCGTCGCCATTCCAATCATCGTCATCCTCGCCGGCATCGCGATCTTCGCGGCCACGCGCCGCACCGACACCAACGACGCAACCGGAAGTTTGTCGCGCGAGACCGAGCAACGAGACACGTCTGCCCGCAAGGCCGAGTCGGCGGCGCAGAAGACCAAGGTGGCAGGCGTACCGTTGGTGGCCGAGCCGGCGACCGGCAAAGAGGTCGAGTCGGCTGCGCTGGTGGCACGGGCCAATGCCGGTAGCGACCTTGTCCTCGCCGGCGCAGATGCGCCGGTCGTCCCGTACACGCCTCCCGACCCCGAGACCTTCGGGGCCACCCGCCGCCAGTTCCTCAACCGTGGCATCATCACCTTCTTCGGTGTCGGTCTCAGTGGCTTCGGCGCCGCATGCATCGGCTTTCTGTGGCCCGGTGGCGTCAGTGGATTCGGCGCCAAGCTCAAGGTCGGAACCATCGCCAACATCCTGGCCGAGATCCAGTCCAACAACGGCTTCCTGTACAAGGCCGAGGGCCGTCTGTGGCTCACGGCCTATCCGCACGGCGCGCTCGAAAAGGCTCGTGCCGTGTACTCACCCGCCGAGCTCGCCGGCATGGAAGCCGGCGTTGTGGCGCTCTACCAGAAATGCCCACACCTCGGCTGTCGAGTTCCGAACTGCGATACCTCGCAATGGTTCGAGTGCCCGTGCCACGGGTCGCAATACAACCGCGTCGGCGAAAAGCGCGGCGGTCCGGCACCTCGTGGCATGGATCGCTTCGCCACGGCGGTCGAGGGCGGCGTCCTCACCGTCGATACCGGCACCATCATCCAGGGCCCGCCGATCGGCACCAACACCACCAAACAAGAAGCCGAAGGCCCCAACTGCATCAGTGGCGCAAGCCACTAGGAGCGTCATGCTCCCACCCGTTCTGCACCACGTCCGAGATAGAGGAACCGCGCCAAAAGGCGTTTGCACAACATGATCGTCCTAGCTTCCACCCAACGAAACATCGGCATCGTCGTCGCGATCATCGTCGCGCTGCCGGCGGTGATCCTCGGCATACGCCGCCTCGCCCAGATCTTCACCGGCACCGACGAAGAAGTCGGCGCCGAGGTCGAGCTGGCCGCCAACCGCAAGCCATACCTGTCCGATGAAGAACTCGAGACCACGAAGCTCGACCAATCGCTGTTCTTCGGTCTCGGGTTGTTGGTTCTCGTCTCGGTCGCGCTGCCGTTCTATTGGATTGCCGAGCCCGGCCGTCAAGAAGGTGCCGTGCTCGAGTTCGACCGCATCGCTCGCGTGCGCGGCGAGGCTTCCTACGCCGCAAGTTGCACGGCGTGCCATGGCGCCGGCGGCGGTGCGGGCCAAGCGTCGGTCACCCTCACCGACGACAACGGTGCGTATGTGGCCCAGGTCAACTGGGCAGCGCCCGCACTCACCACCGTTCTCAGCCGGTACACCGAAGACGAGGTGAAGTTCGTCCTCAACTATGGCCGCAACGGCGTCATGCCCGCATGGGGCGGACCCGGTGGTGGTCCCCTGACCGAGCAACAGATCGACAATCTCGTCGTGTACCTCCGAAGCGTGCAACTCCCGCCGGAAGAGGTGGTGACCGCGGTCGATGACGGTGTGCGCGCCGGCAAACGCGAACTGATCATCGACGAGGACAGCGAGCTTGCAGGTCGGATCGAAGCTGCCGCCGGCGATGCCGAAGCGACGGCCGCCATCGATGCCGAGATCGATGCGATGATCGAAGAATTCCTCGCGGTTGCGCAGAGTGAACGGGCCCAGAATCCCGACTCGCCCGACTACGACAAGTACCTGGAGTGGGGTTCGTTGTTGTTCAACAACCGCGCCGACTCCGGCGTGTACGGCTGCGCCCGCTGCCACACCGCAGGTTGGTCCTACAACGCCACCGAGGTGCTCGGCCTCGACGGTCAGCCCATCCAGGACGAGTATGTCCAGGGTGGCGGCTCCTTCGGTGCCAACCTTCGTAATGGCGTGCTTCTCGACCGTTTCGAAACCGCCGAGTCTCACGCGGCGTTCATCAGCGCCGGCGGCGCCGCGGGTGAGCGTTACGGTTCCAACGGTGCCCCGGGCCAAGGCGCGGCGATGATGCCCGGCTTCGCTGCCCGCACCGAGGACAACCTGGTCGACCCTGAACTGCCGCCCTTCGAATGGGCCGCCACTCTCAGCCCTGAACAGATCGACGCCATCGTGGCCCTCGAGCGCAGCTGGACTGCCGAAGCAGAAGCTGCCGGCACCGATGAGGTTGCCGCCGGAACCGAAGAAGGGGGCGATGCATGATCGCCACGCTTGATCTCCTTGCCGGCATCGGATTCGACCCCGCCATTCGTGGTTGGCTCGTCGTGCTGGTCGGCGTCGCCGTGCTCATGGGCTCGGTCTGGCTGCTGCTCGTCACCAACTCCGGCATCCGCCTGGGCACGCTCATCGCGCTCGCCGGCTTCTTCGGCTGGATGGCCATCATGGGTCTGATGTGGTGGCTGTACGGCATTGGCTACGAAGGCGATTCGCCCTCTTGGCATACGGTCGACATCAACGTCGGCAACCTCAGCGAGTCCACGCTCGACGAAGCCACCGAGCTTCCCGACCGCGAGGACCTGTTGACCAATGGCACCCCGTTCGAGTTGGTGCTGGCCAGTGACAACGAGGCAGCGATCGCCGAGTTCGATCCCGAACTCACGTTCACCGATGAAGAACTCGCCGGGTTCACCGACTTCGACATCGCTTATCGCCAGCTGCAGCGGCAACGACGTGTCGAGGTGACCACGTTCTCCGAGGTCGCCGCCGTCGCTCACGAACTCACCACCGAACTGCCTCTGGGCGACTGGCGTCTGCTGTCCACCGCCGACGCTGGCGAGCCTCAGGCCCAAGCCACTGCCGACTTGGCGGCGAGTGGGCTGCTCGACGGCGGCTTCTTGTTGCTCGAGGCCTATGACTACGGCGGCAAGGAAACGTGGACGTTCGACAACCCCGAGCCCGAACGCGGCTTCGAGAACTTCGAAGGCACCTGGAAGCGCGCCGGACTCTTCTTCCGAAACACCGTCCAGGTGTTCAGTCCACCGAACTACGCCGTGGTGCAGGTCCAGCAAACCATTCCCACCTACTCGCCGCCCGGCCAGCCTCCAGCGCAGCCGGTGCTCGATCCGTCGGCCCCGGTCATCTCGATCATCATGGAGCGCGACCTCGGAAACGAGCGGCTCCCGCCGTTCATGACGATGATCGGTTCGCTCATCATCTTCCTGGTGCTGTGCTACGTGCTGCACGTGCGTGATCAGACCCATGACGAGAACATCGCGGCGTTCGAAGCCTCGAAGAAGAAGAAGTAGGCACTCGTGCTGGGCCAATACCTTCCGATCGTGGGCCTGATGGTCGTGGCGATTCTGTTCGCCGCCATCAGCTTCATTGCATCGAAGCTCTTCGCCCCGCGTCGGCCCAACGACAAGAAGTCGGCGCCGTATGAGTGCGGCATCATTCCGACCAAGGAAACACCGGAGCGATTTCCGGTGCGATTTTATCTCGTGGCCATGATCTTCATCGTGTTCGATATCGAGATCATCTTCTTCTACCCGTGGGCCATCAGCCATCACGCTGTCGGCGTCTTCGGGCTCGTGGCAGTGCTCATCTTCTCGGCACTCGTGTTCGAGTCGTTCGTCTACCTCATCAGCAACGGCGCACTCGACTGGGGGCCGTTGAAGCAGACTCGAACGCTCGATTCGGCGGTGTCAGCGCAACGCACCACGTCGTCGACGGTTCGGCGGGTTGGTCTCGACGGACGCGAAACCGGCCACGATGGTGCCCGCCAGATCCCCGCACAGCAAAGACCGGGAGCCGCATAGATGGGTTTGCAGGAGTTTCTCGACGAAGGCCTCGAGGGGGCCGATCACAACTTCCTCACCGGCACGCTGGAAGACCTGGTGAAGTGGTCGCGGGCCCGCAGCTGTTGGCCCGCCACGTTTGGCCTGGCCTGCTGCGCCATCGAGATGATGGCCACCGGCGCGGCGCACTACGACCTCGCCCGTTACGGCATGGAGGTGTTCCGAGCCTCTCCCCGTCAGGCCGATCTCATGATCGTTGCGGGGCGTGTGTCGCAGAAGATGGCACCGGTCCTTCGTCAGGTGTACGACCAGATGATGGAACCCAAGTGGGTCATTTCGATGGGCGTCTGCGCGTCCAGCGGTGGCATGTTCAACAACTACGCGATCGTGCAGGGCGTCGATCAGGTCGTGCCGGTCGATGTGTACGCCCCCGGATGCCCGCCCGGTCCCGAAACCCTCATGCACGCGATTCTGACGTTGCACAACAAGATCGAAACCGGAGAGCTCACACAACGGCGCGAGGCCACCGGGGCCGGAGCCGAGATCCTCATCGAGCAGCGCGACGGTCAGACCTCGCCGGTCACCATCGGAGCACGCTGACCGTGGCGACCACCGAAGAAGCCCCAGGCGACGAGGACGAGGTTGCAGGCGAGGCCGAGGCCGCGCCGGAAATCGAGACCCTCTTCGGCGTGCCGGTCACCATGTCGCTCGACCAGCAGGTGTTGCACCCGAGCGTCGATGAGTGGGTCGCCACGGCAGAAGCAGTGCGGGCCGACGGCTATTTCCTTTCCGACCTCACCGCCGTCGATTACCTCACGCATCCGGGTCGCGGCGGCGTGCCCGACTCCATCTCGCTCGAACGCTTCGAGGTCGTGGTCGGGGTCATCCATCATGGCCGACGCGAGCGCTTGCGCCTCCGGGTACAGGTCGAAGAGACCACCCCGGTGGTTCCCAGCCTGTTCGACGTGTGGCCGGGCACCGAGGCCCTCGAGCGTGAAGCGTTCGACATGTTCGGCATCACCTTCAGCGACCATCCCGACATGACCCGCGTCCTGATGCCAGAGGACTGGGTTGGTCATCCGCTGCGCAAGGATTACGCCATTGGCCATATCCCCGTGCAGTTCAAAGAGCCCTCGGCCAACCGGTGACCCCATGACCCTCGCCGATACGTCCGCATCCACCGCATCCACCGCTGTATCTGCGGATGGTGCTGTCTCCGAATCCGATGCACGGGTGCGCGCCCGAGTGTCCACGGTGTTGCGCGTCAGCGAATCCGGTCTGGAAGCACTCTCCCTCGTGCCCCAGGATCCGTACGCCGAGGAGCGCATGTTCATCAACATGGGTCCGTCGCATCCCAGTACCCATGGCGTACTGCGACTCATGCTCGAGCTCGAAGGCGAGACCGTCAAGCGCTCCAAGCCCGTGCTCGGCTACCTGCACACCGGCATGGAGAAGACCGCCGAATCGCTCACGTACTTGCAGGGCGCGACCAACGTCACGCGGATGGACTACGCCAGTCCGCTGTTCACCGAATTGGCGTTCTCGCTTGCGGTGGAGAAGCTGCTCGGCGTCGAAGCGCCGCCGCGCGCCACGTGGATTCGCATGCTCATGTGCGAGCTCAATCGCATGACATCGCACCTCTTGTTCATGGCCACCAACGGCATGGACCTCGGTGCCGTCTCGATGATGATCTACGGCTGGCGCGAACGCGAAGAGGTCCTGCGCTTCTTCGAGAAGGTCACCGGCCTTCGTATGAATCACAACTACATCCGGCCCGGCGGCGTGGCGGTCGACTTGCCCGAGGGCTGGCGCGACGACTGCCTCCGACTCCTCGAACTCATCGAACCCCGACTCGACGAGTACGACATTCTCATGACCGGTCAGCCGATCTGGCGCGAACGGTTGCAAGGCGTCGGCGTGATGAACTCCGCCGAGGCGCTGGCCCTTGGCGTCACCGGGCCGCTGCTTCGCTCCACCGGTAACAGCTGGGATCTGCGACGCGACATGCCGTACCTCGCCTACGACCAAGTTGAATTCGACGTGCTGGTGGGGAGCTTCGGCGACAGCTTCGACCGCTACGCCATTCGTCTCAACGAGATTCGCGAATCCATGCGCATCGTCCGACAGATTCTCGATCTGTTGCCGACCGGCGACTACCGCATCCAGGACAAGAAGGTCACGCCCCCGCCTCGGGCTCGGATCGATGAGTCGATGGAAGCGCTCATTCACCATTTCAAGATTTTCACCGAGGGCTTCAAAGTGCCCGAGGGCGAAGCGTACGCCGCGGTCGAATCGCCTCGTGGCGAGCTGGGCTGTTACATCGTGAGCGACGGCACCTCGAAGCCGTATCGCCTCAGCATTCGGCCGCCGAGTTACATCAATCTGCAGTGTCTTCCGTATCTGATGGAGGGTGGGCTGATCGCCGACGCCGTCGCCAACATCTCCACTGTCGATCCCATCATGGGCGAGGTCGATCGCTAATGGCTCGTCTGACCGCCGAAAACGAAACGCTTGCGCACGAGATCATCGCCCGCTACCCGCGAAAGAAGTCGGCGCTCATTCCGCTGCTCCATCTCGCCCAGGAACAGGACGGTCACGTGACCGATTCGGCGATGGCTCACATCGCCGAACTGTGTGAAATCACCGCGGCCGAGGTGCTGGGTACGTGCAGCTTCTACGAGATGTTCAAGCGCCACGAGGTGGGCAAATATCTCGTGAACGTGTGCACCAACATCTCCTGCATGCTGCTCGGCGGCGAGGAGCTGCTCGAACACGTCGAGAGCACGCTCGGGGTCAAACACGGTGGCACCACCGACGATGGCCTGTTCACGGTCGAAGACTACGAGTGCATCGCGGCGTGTACCGAGGCACCGTGCCTGCAGGTCAACTACCGGTACTTCCCGCGCATCAGCAACGAAGAGTTCGACACGTTGGTCGCCGACCTTCGCACGGGTGGTCGCGACGACATCCCGCCGCACGGCACGCTGGGCCGGATCCGCCAACACCTCGATCCCGCCAAGACCGCCGGCATCGTGCCCCCCGAGGCGGCGCGTGAGCAGCCGGTTTGGTTGCCGACCGAGGAGCCCGCTGATGGCTGAACCAACCGGCAACGGCTACATCCCGCACGCCCCCGGCTACGTCCTGAACGACGGCCCCAAGATCGTCAGTTCGCGCTTTGTCTACGACGACGCGTGGAAACTCGACAAGTACCTCGAGACCGGCGGCTACGAAGCGCTCAAGGTCTCGCTGGCCAAGACACCGCAAGAAGTGCACGACGAGGTCCGAGGCGCAACGTTGCTCGGTCGCGGCGGTGCCGGCTTTCCGGCCGGCGTCAAGTGGGGCTTCTGCCCGCCGGGGAAGTGGCCGCGCTACCTCGTGGTCAACGGCGACGAGTCCGAGCCGGGCACCTACAAGGATCGCCTCCTGATGGAGCTCGATCCGCACCAGCTCATCGAAGGCTGCCTGATCGCCTGCTACGCCCTCGGATTGTCGCAGTGTTTCCTGTACGTCCGCGGCGAAATGGCGCTCGCCCAAGAACGAATCGCGCAGGCGCTGAACGACGCGTACGAAGCCGGCTACGTCGGCAAGAACATCTTGGGCACGGACTTCTCGGTCGATGTGGTGCTGCACTGGGGAGCCGGGGCGTACATCGTCGGCGAGGAAACCGCGCTCATCGAAAGCCTCGAAGGCAACCGCGGCATGCCGCGGTTGAAGCCGCCGTTCTTCCCGGCGGCCATCGGCCTGTACGGTCAGCCCACCATCGTGAACAACGTTGAAACGCTGGCCAACCTGCCGTGGATCATGAACAACGGCGCCGAGGAATACGCCAAGTACGGCTCCGAGACCTCTCCCGGTACCCGGTTGTTCGCCATTTCGGGTCACGTCAAGCGGCCCGGCGTGTACGAGACCGAGCAGGGGGTCACCACGTTCCGCGACCTCATCTACGGTGACAATTTCTGCCAGGGCATACGCGACGGCCACGAGTTGAAGATGTTCATCCCCGGTGGCGGCTCCGCACCCTGGTTCTTCCCGGAGAACATCGACCTGCCGCTCGAAGCCAAACCGGTAGGCGCTGCGGGCTCGATGCTCGGCTCGGGCGCCATCGTCATCATGGACGATTCCACCGACGCGGTGCAGGCGTGCCTGCGCGTCGTACGGTTCTACGCCCGCGAATCCTGTGGCAAGTGCACGCCGTGCCGCGAAGGCACGACCTGGGAAGAGCAGATCCTGCGGCGCATCTACGAAGGCCATGGCCGGCCGAGCGACCTCGACATGTTGCTCGACATCGCCGACAACATCTCGCCGGGCCCGTACCCGAACGCCGCGCACCCCGACGCGGGCCTCGAAGCCATCCCCTTCCCGCCCAAGCAAACGACCATCTGCCCGCTCGGGCCGAGTTCGGTTGCACCGATCACGTCGGCACTGCGCCGATTCCGCCACGAATTCGAAGCCAAAATTCCCGCCCGCACCACCATCCCGGTGCAGGCTGGCTGACGAATTATCGACTAGAACGTCTCCGTCCATGACCGATACCGCTGACACCGAGAACGAGGCGCCCGAGAGCGACCCGGGCATCGCCATCACCGTCAATGGTGAGGCGGTTTCGGCGCGCCCGGGCGAGTTGCTCATCGATGCCTGCGAGCGCAACGGCGTGTACATCCCCCGGTTCTGCTACCACCCCCGTATGGAACCCGTGGGCATGTGCCGTATGTGCATCGTCGAGGTCGACTCCGGCCGCGGGCCGGCGCTTCAGCCCAGCTGCATGCTCACCTGTATGCCCGACATGGTGGTCAACACCGAGTCCCCGGCCACCAAGAAGGCACAGGATGGTGTCCTCGAGTTCCTGTTGATCAATCACCCGCTCGACTGCCCGGTGTGCGACAAGGGTGGCGAGTGCCCCTTGCAGGATCAAACCATGGCGTTTGGCCCGGGCGAGAGTCGCTTCGTCGAAGAGAAGCGTCACTTCGAGAAGCCCATTCCGATCAGCGACACGGTGTTCCTCGATCGCGAACGATGCATCCTGTGCGATCGCTGCACCCGGTTTGCCAAAGAGGTGGCCGGCGACCCGCTCATCCATTTCCAGGGCCGCGGCAACCACACCGAGGTCAACACGTTCCCCGACGAGCCGTTCAGCTCGTACTTCAGTGGCAATACCGTGCAGATCTGTCCGGTGGGTGCCCTCACGGCCGTGCCGTACCGATTCAAGGCTCGCCCTTGGGACCTCGAAGAAGTCGAGTCCACCAGCGTCGTCGATTCGGTCGGCAGTCGCATCACGGTGCAGTCCTCTCGCAACCAGGTACTCCGACTCCTCGGCGCCGACGCCGATGCCGTCAACTGGGGCTGGTTGTCCGATAAGGAACGCTTCGGCTTTGAAGCCGGCAACTCCGCCCACCGACTTGTCGCCCCGCTCATGCGCGGCACCGGTCTCGGCGCCCTCGACCATGGCGGCGACGAGTTGGTCGCCGCTCCGTGGTCGGTCGCTCTCGCTGCGGCCGCCGACGCATTGTCGTCGGCGAACCCGGCCGGCATCGGCGTCATCGGCGGCGCCCGCTTGACCAACGAAGCCCAATACGTCTGGACCAAGCTCGTCAAGGGCACGCTCGGCAGCGACAACGTCGATGCCCAACTCGGCGATGGCTTGCCGGCCGAGGTCATGCTCAGCCTGCCGCGAGCCACCATCGATCAAACGTGCACACCGGGCGGCACGATCATCCTGCTCGGACCAGATCCGAAAGAGACGCTGGGCGCGCTGTTCCTTCGCGTGCGGCACGCCGTCGTGCACGATGGCGCAACGCTCATCGATTTGTCGTCGGTCGAGACGGGCCTCACCCGCTACGCAGCGCACCATCTGCCCAGCCGCCCCGGCGACTACGGCCAACTCGCTCGCGCCCTCGTGGGCGGATCGATGGGTGACGAGCCGGGCGGTGTCGCCCAAGGTGCCATCGCGGCGGCTGCCACCGCTATCGCTGCCGGCGGACCCGTCACCATCATTCTCGGTCGTGCTTCGGCTGCCGAGTCCGCCGGACCGATCATCGACGCGGCGGCGGTCATGCGTGATGCCTGGCCCGAGGCACGTTTTCTCTCCGCACTCACCCGAGGCAATGTGCACGGCGCCCTCGACATGGGTATGGCGCCCGGGCTGCTGCCCGGACGCCAAGGACTCGACGGATCCACCGCGTTCGAGACGGTGCCCGACAGCAAGGGACTCGACACCGAAGGCATCCTCAAGGCGGCCGCAGCCGGCAAGATCGACACGCTGGTGCTGCTCGGTGCCGATCCGATCGCCGACTTCCCCGATGCCGACCTCGCCCGCCGCGCCCTCGACGGCGCGAAGACCATCATCGCCGTCGACCTGTTCATCACCGCGTCGGTTGCCGTCGCCGACATCGTGCTGGCCGCAGCCGGCCCCGGCGAAGTCGACGGGTCGTTCACCAACCTCGAGGGTCGCGTCAGCGTTCTGAACCAGAAGGTCACCCCTCCAGGAACCGCCCGTGCCGACTGGCTGCTCGCGGTCGAGCTCGCCTATCAGATGGGGCACGACCTCGGCATCGAAGACCCGGCCGACGTGTGGGCCGAACTCAACGTCACCGCACCGATATACGCAAACATCACCCCCGCGACCCTTGCGGCCAACACCCGCGAGGGTGTGCTGGTCGACGGGGTACTCGGCACCTACGAGGCTGAGCCCGTCGAGCCCGTCGCCAACGACGCGTACGGCCTACGACTGGTCGCGACCCGATCGATGTACGACTCGGGCACCATGTTGTCGCACTGCGAGTCCAGCGCCCACCTGTTGGGTACTACGCAGCTGCGTTTGCACCCGACCGACTTCGATCGCCTCGGCGTTGCCGAGGGCGACCGGGTTTCGGTGTTGTCGTCGGTCGGCACCATCACCACGCCGGTCGTTCCCGACGAGGCTGTTCGTCGTGGCGTCGCGGCATTGCGTAGTCACCAGGATGGTGCCCGGGCCCACGATCTCATCGCCGCCGGTGAGGTCGTCACCAACGTCCGAGTCGAGCGAACATGATCTTCGCCGCCGACCCCATGCTCTTCGACATCACCTTCGGCGACATCTTGCTCGTCGGTCTGAAGGTGATCGTTTCGTTTGCGCTGCTGATGGTGGCGGTGATGCTCATGGTGTGGTTCGAGCGCAAGGTCGTTTCCGACTTCCAGAACCGCATCGGTCCCAACGTCGCGGGCCCGTGGGGCATCCTGCAGACGCTGGCCGATGGCATCAAACTGTTCTTCAAGGAAGACCTGATCCCCGACAAGTCCGATCGCTTCGTCTTCCAGTTGGCGCCGTACCTGTCCCTCGTGCCGGCGTTCCTGGTGTTCGTCATCATTCCCGTCGGCGGAGACTTCAACGATGGCAACGGCGGCATCGTTCGCTGGTTCGGCCGTGACACACTGCTGCAGGTAGCCGACCCGCCGGTCGGACTGCTGTTCTTCCTCGCGATGTCGTCGATCGCGGTGTACGGCATCATGCTCGCCGGTTGGTCCTCGGGCTCGAAGTACCCGTTGCTGGGCTCGGTTCGGGCCTCGGCCCAGATGATCAGCTACGAAGCCGCACTCGGTCTCTCCATCGTGGCCGTGTTCATCCAATCCGGATCGCTCAGCACCAACGAGATCGTGTCGCAGCAAGCAGGCGAGGGGTTCTACGGGTTCATCCCCAACTGGAATCTGATCATCACGGGCTTCGTGCCGTTCATCGTGTTCCTCATCGCCGGAACCGCCGAACTCAACCGTCCGCCCTTCGATCTCGTCGAAGCCGAACAAGAACTCGTGGGCGGATTCCATACCGAGTACAGCTCGATTCGATTCGCCTTGTTCTTCCTGGCCGAGTTCATGAACACGGTCACCATGTCGGCCATCATGGTCACGTTGTTCTTCGGCGGGCCGGCCGGCCCAATTCTGTGGGATCCGATCGGGCCGCTGTTCCCGATCATGTGGTTCATGGCCAAGTTGTTGTGCTTCTTGTTCGTGTTCGTCTGGTTCCGAGCCACGCTGCCACGGGTGCGGTACGACCAGTTGATGGACCTCGGCTGGAAAGTGCTCATCCCGCTGTCGCTCGGCTGGGTGCTGTTCCTCGGCGCCCGCAACGTTGCCAACGACAAGGATTGGGGTGCAGGCGGAATCATCGCCGTGCTCGCGATCACCATTGGCGCCTTCATCGTGGGTGGGTTGCTTCTCACCGGAGCGATGGCGAAGTCGCGCAGCGACCGACTGGCGAAAATGGCTGAAGACGAGGAGCGTGTCTGATGGGGTACCTCCAAGGATTTGCCGTCACGTTCCGGAAGCTCTTCGAAGAGCGGGTGACCGTCGAATACCCCGAACACAAACAGGTCAAGCCGGAGCGTCTCCACGGTCGCCATGTCCTCAACCGGTACGAAGACGGTTTGGAGAAATGCATCGGCTGCGAGCTGTGCGCCGGGGTGTGCCCTGCCAAGTGCATCTACGTGCGAGGCATGGACAATCCCGAGGACACCCCGGTGTCACCGGGTGAGCGCTATGGCTATGTGTACGAGATCAACTACCTGCGTTGCATCCACTGCGACCTGTGCGTCGAGGCGTGCCCGACGCAAGCGATCACCGAGACCAAGCTGTTCGAGTTTTCGTTCACGAATCGTGCCGACGCCATCTACACGAAGGCCGAGCTCGTGGTCGACGATGAGGGCAAGCCGCAGCAGCTTCCCTGGGAAGACTGGCGCGAGGGCGAAGACCTCTTGACGTCGGCATGGATGCGTGCCACGTCCCCTTCGGGCGACGCCAACTACATCGGTTCGATCGGCTGGTCGGGCGAACTCGGTTATGGCGTCCGCGCCCCCGAGGCCCCGCAAGATGGCGGCTCCGAATGATCGCCAACTACATCGTGTTCGGCATATCTGCCGCCATCATCTTGGGTGGTGCCATCGGCGTCATCCTCGCCCGCAACCCCGTGCACTCTGCGCTGTTCCTCATCCAGACCCTGTTCGGGGTCGCGGTCATCTTCCTGCTCCAAGAGGCCCACTTCCTCGCCGCCGTGCAGGTCATCGTCTACGCCGGTGCGATCGTCATTTTGTTTCTCTTCGTCATCATGTTGTTGGGCGTCGACCGCGCCGAAGAACTGGGCGTCGAACCCATCGCCGGTCAACGACCCGTCGCCGTCGTGCTCGGCGGAGCGATCGTCGCCGTGCTACTCACCATCATCGTCACGGGGTCCGATGTCATCACGGGCCAGCGGGCGCAGGTGGCACCGATCATCGACAACACCGACGGCCTCGGTCAGTCAAACGTCGAGCAGCTTGGCAACCGGCTGTTCACCGATTGGGTGTTTGCGTTCGAGCTCACCGGTCTGTTGCTGACCATCGCCGTCGTCGGCGCCGTGATGTTGGTGCGCCGGGTCAAAGGCGATCTCGCTCCGATCCCCGAGCCTGCTCGCGCCGCCGTGTTGGTGCCCGAGCTCGAGCTCGACGACGAGTCCTCGCCGGAAGGCGAGAATGAAACAGACACCGGCAACAAGGCGGGTTCCTGATGGAACAGCTTGACGTCGTCTGGTACCTCGCCCTGTCGGCCGTGCTGTTCAGCATCGGTTCCGTTGGTTTGCTGGTCCGCCGCAACCCCTTGGTGATGTTCATGTGCGTCGAACTCATGCTCAACGCCGTCAACATCACGTTCGTCGCGTTCGGGACCGAACTCGGCGATCTCGGAGGCCAACTCTCGGTGTTCTTCGTCTTGGTGGTTGCCGCCGCCGAGGTCGTGGTTGGCCTCGCGATCATCGTGGCTATCATGCGACGCCGCCCCGGTGCGACCGCCGACGACGTCTCGGTATTGCGGGGCTAGCGCATGGACCAAATGCTCGACCTCACCTTCCTCATCCCCGCCCTTCCGCTGGCCGGGTTCTTGTTCCTCGTCGTCTTCGGACGGCGCCTCGGCGAACCCCTCGCCGGATGGATCGCCACCGCTGCGGTTGGTGGGTCGTTTGTCGTCACGGTTCTGGTCTTCCTCGGTTTGCGGGCCCGCGACGCACAAGAGCGTGGCTTTTTCGAAGAGGAGCACTTCACCGGCGGCGGCTTCGTGCAGACGCTGTTCACGTGGATCCCGGCCGGCGACTTCAGCGTCGACATCGGGTTCCTGGTCGATCCGTTGTCCATCGCGATGGCGCTGTTCATCACCGGCGTCGGCACGCTGATCCACCTCTACTCGATCGGGTACATGCACGGCGACGAGAACTTCTCCAAGTTCTTCGTCTACCTCAATCTGTTCGTGTTCTCGATGCTCATGTTGATCCTCGGCGACAACATGTTGCTCACCTTCCTCGGCTGGGAGGGTGTGGGCGCCTGCTCCTACCTGCTCATCTCGTTCTGGTTCACCGACACGGCCAACGCCAGCGCCGGCAAGAAGGCATTCGTCACCAACCGCATTGGTGACTGGGGCTTCATGGTTGCCATGTTCCTCACGTTCTTCACGTTCGGCTCGATCAGCTACGCCGAGTTCCTGGGCGACACGCACGGCATGGCCCAGAACACCGCCACCGCCATCACGTTGTTGTTGTTGGTCGGCGCGGCGGGCAAATCGGCACAGTTCCCGCTGTACCTGTGGCTGCCCGACGCGATGGCCGGCCCCACGCCGGTTTCGGCGCTCATCCACGCCGCCACCATGGTCACCTCGGGTGTCTATCTCCTCACCCGCATGAACCCGATCCTGTTCGAGGCCGCGGGTTGGTCGACCGACATCATCGCCTGGGTCGGTGCCTTCACCGCATTGTTTGCTGCGACCGTCGCCGTCGCACAGACCGACATCAAGAAGGTGTTGGCCTACTCCACGGTCAGCCAATTGGGCTACATGTTCCTCGCCGTCGGCACGGGCGCCTACGTGGCGGCGATCTTCCACATGATCACCCACGCCTTCTTCAAAGCGCTGCTGTTCCTCGGTTCGGGATCGGTCATTCACGGGATGCATCACGACCAGGACATGCGCCACTACGGCGGCCTGCGCAAGCTGTTGCCCATCACGAGCGCCACGTTCATCGTCGGCTGGCTGGCGATCGCCGGCGTGCCGCCGCTGTCGGGCTTCTGGTCGAAGGACGAAATCCTGCTTGGCGCGTGGGAGGCCAACAAGGCCCTGTGGGCAATCGGCCTGATCACCGCACTACTCACGGCGTTCTACATGAGCCGCCAGGTGTTCATGACCTTCTTCGGCCGCTACCGCTACGCCGACGCCCGCCCGGAAGAGATCAATGCCGCATGGGACGCCAAGGTCGCTGCGGCGCAAGCCGACGTGGCTGCCGGCGAAGCGAAGGTTGCCGAATCGAGAAGTGCCTACGAGACGGCGACGGCCAAGGCCGCCAGTACTGTCGAGGCGATCGATCCGGCCGAAGAAGCCGTTCCGGCCGCCGAGGCCGCTGCGGTCGAAGCCGAAGAGATCGTCGCCACTGCCCAAGCCGCACTGGCCGAAGCCGATGACGACCAGCGCGAAGCCGCCGAGGCCGAGCTCACGAAGTCCACCGCCGCCTTCGAGTCTGCCCAAGGGGCAATCGTCAAGGCGCAAGCCAACGTCGAAACCGCGCAGGAAGCCGCGGCGACGGCCAAAGCCAGTGTCCCCACGGCGAAGGCCGCGGTCGACGACTACGAAGCGGCCGAGGCCGTTTTGCGCGAGACGCTCGCGTCCGTCCGGACGATGGACGACGAGCGACCAGAGCCGGTTTTCGAGCTCTTCGACGTACCCGATGCGGGCGAGGCCACCGAATTCTTGCCCGACACCGTGGCCGAACGGGCGGAGTTCCATCCGCACGAATCGCCGTGGACAATGACCGCTCCGCTCGGCGTTCTGGCCGGCGCGTCCATCGTCGCCGGCGCCATCAACCTGCCCGTGCTCAAGGACCTGCTGTTCCTCGAACACTGGTTGGAACCGATCTTTGTGCATCCGCACGTGGCCACGTCGAGCACCAGTACCAAGGTGATTTTGGCCGTCGTGGCCATTCTCTCGGGTGTGGTGGGCATTGCGATAGCTGCGGGGATCTATTTGCAGCGCCGAATGGAGCCCGCGGTGGTCGAAAAAGCCGTCCTGGCCGATGGCTGGGGCTACGACCGTGCGATCACGGCATTCATGGGCGGTCCAGGCACCAAGATGTTCGATTTCATCGCTTGGTTCGACGCCACCGTGATCGACGGCGCTGTCAACGGCGCCGCAAAGCTCATCAAGGGCGTCGCCACGCCACTGCGAAGCGTGCAGACCGGACTGGTGCGCACCTACGCGTCGGGTCTGGCCCTCGGTGCCGTTGCCCTCATCGGCTGGTTCTTGTTGCGGGCGGCCCTGTGATGCTCAACCTCGCTGCCCTCACCGCCCTCGCCTCCGAAGCGGGGGAAACGGTTCCGTTCCGCCTCCTGAGCACGCTCATCATCTTGCCGATGGCCGGCGCGCTGTTGCTCACCCTGCTGCCCAAGAGCCGTCCCGAATTGTTCCGTCCCGTCGCGCTGTTCGTGTCCGGCGGTACGGGTGCGGTGTCGATCTGGTTGCTCCAGGCCTTCGACACCCACGAGTCGGGATTCCAGTTCGAAGAGTTCGGCACATGGATCGAGCGGCTCGGCATCGGCTGGCACCTCGGTCTCGACGGCATCAGCCTGTTCCTGGTCGTGCTCACAGGCGTGCTCTTCCCGATCGCCATCGTCGCCGTCGACCCCCATCACGATCCGAAGCCGTACTACGCCTGGCTCCTCGTACTCATGGCCGGGTGTATGGGCGTGTTCGTCGCACTCGACCTGTTCATGTTCTTCGTGTTCTTCGAGATCGTGCTCGTGCCGATGTACTTCCTCATCGGCAAATGGGGCCACGGCAACCGCATCTACGCGGCCACGAAGTTCTTCCTGTACACGATGTTCGGTTCGGCGCTCATGCTCGTGGGCATCGTCAGCCTCGTGGCGCTCAATGCCAACGAGACCGGCATGACCACCTTCGACCTCGTCGAGTTGGCGCAAAGTCAGTCGATCGGTCGCACCGCGGCCCGCTGGATCTTCCTGTCGTTCGCGCTCGCGTTTGCCGTGAAGGTGCCGTTGTTCCCGGTGCACACCTGGCTGCCCGACGCGCACACCGAAGCACCCACCGCTGGCTCGGTCATCCTCGCCGGTGTCATGTTGAAGCTCGGCACGTACGGCTTCTTGCGCTTCGGCATCTACCTGTTCCCCGAAGCGGCGGTGTACTTCGCGCCGTTCATCATCGCCCTCGGCGTCATCGGCATCATCTACGGCGCCATCGCGGCCACGATGCAGCGCGATCTGAAGCGACTCGTGGCGTACTCGTCGGTGGCCCACCTCGGCTTCATCATCATGGGTACGTTCGCCCTCAACACCGAGGGCATCACCGGCGGCCTGTTGCAGATGGTCAACCATGGCCTGTCCACCGGTGCGTTGTTCTTGTTGGTCGGCATGATCTACGAACGCCGCCACACCCGCGAGATCGAGGCCCTGTCCGGCCTGCAGAAGTCGGCGCCGATCTTTGCGGCGGTGTTCCTGCTCGTGGTCTTCAGCTCGATCGGCCTGCCGGGTCTCAACGGCTTTGTCGGCGAGTACCTCGCCCTGCTCGGCGCCTTCATCGCGTACCGCTGGTTCGCCGTCGTGGCTGCCGCCGGCGTCATCATCGCCGCGCTGTACCTGCTGTGGGCCTTCCAACGGGTCTTCCACGGCATGGCGGAGGGCGAAAACGCGGAGATGGCCGATCTCAACCTCCGTGAGGGGCTCATCCTCGCCCCGTTCATCGTGGGCATCGTGTTTCTCGGTATCTACCCCAAGCCGATGATCGAACGCATGGAGCCCTCGATCGACGCCCTCATCGAACACGTCGAACTGTACGTGCCCTCGTTTGCCGAACCCGTGCATGAAGGCGGAGGCCACGGCGACGACACCGACCACAGCGAAGACGGCGCGGATGACCACGCGGACGATGTGGAGTCAGCCGAATGAGCCTCCTCGCCCAAGTAGCCCAAGCCGAACCCGGCTCGATCGGTGCCCCCGAGGTGCAGTGGAGCGCGCTCGTCCCGCTCTTGATTCTCAGCGTCGGCGGCGTACTCATGCTCACCGTGTCATCGCTGGTGCGTCGGGCTCCCAAGCACGCATATGCCCTGGCAACCGCGGCCATCGCATTGGCCGCGGGCGTCGCCATCGTCATTCTCTGGCGCGACTTCGACAGCGCCTCGCTGACGCTCACCGGCTCATTCTCCGTCGACAAGTTCACGCTCTTCACCAGCGGGCTCATCTGCGCCTCGGTATTCCTCACGGCCCTTCTCGCCGACGACTACCTGCGCCGAGAGGGACTCGAGGGCCCCGAGCTGTATGTGCTCATGCTGATGTCCGCATCGGGCGGCGTGGTCATGGCCGCAGCGGCCGACCTCATCGTCTTGTTCATCGGACTCGAGGTGCTGTCGATTGCGGTCTACGTGCTCGCCGCCATGCATCTCCGGCGGGTGCAGTCGCAAGAAGCCGGCCTCAAGTACTTCGTGCTCGGCGCATTCTCGTCGGCGTTCTTCCTCTATGGCATCGCGTTCATCTACGGCGCCACCGGAACGATCAAACTCGCCGGAATCCGTGCGTTTCTCGGAAACGACCCCGATGTCAGCCTGTTGCTCGAGAACGGTCTTCTGCTGACCGGTATGGGTCTGCTCCTCGTCGGCTTGGGCTTCAAGGTCGCCGCCGTGCCATTCCACTCGTGGACCCCCGACGTGTACGAGGGAGCGCCGAGTCCCGCCGTTGCCTTCATGGCCTCCGCCGTCAAGGTCGCCGCATTCGCCGCTCTCCTGCGCATCTTCGTCGGTTCACTCGGGTCGCAGATCAACGAATGGCAGCTGCCCATGATGGCGCTGGCCGTGGCCAGCCTGGTGCTCGGGTCGCTGCTGGCAGTGGTGCAGACCAACGTCAAACGGATGCTTGCGTACTCGTCCATCAGCCACGCCGGCTTCATCTTGGTCGGCGTGTCGACCGGAACCGCCGACGGTTGGTTCGCCACGCTCTTCTACCTTTTTGCCTACACCTTCATGGTCATCGGCAGCTTCGGTGTCATCACCCTGGCCGGGGGCGAAGGCGACGCGAAACACAGCCTCGACGACTACCGCGGTCTGGCCCGTCGCCAGCCGGTGCTCGGCTTCGCTTTTGCCATCTTCCTACTGGCCCAGGCTGGCGTGCCGCTGACCACCGGTTTCGTCGGCAAGTTGGAGGTCATCTTGGCCGCAGCCGAAGCCGATCTCTTCTGGCTCGCCATCGTGGCCATGGTGTCCGCCGTGGTGGCTGCCTACCTCTACCTGCGCATCGTCGTTGCCGTGTTCCTCGAGGACGAGGATCCCGACGCTGTCGCGGCCGAAGCCGCAACGGTCGAGTACCCGGTCACCGCGATGGTGGCGATCGGCGTGGCGCTGGCCGTGACCGTGGCGTTCGGCGTCTTCCCGGGCGAGATCGACGATCTCGCCCGCCAGGCGCTGCCGTTCCTCGCGACCTAGCCGACCGTGTCGCAACCGGATGGCCCCGTGTGGTGGTCGCAGGCGCGTGAGGTGGTCATCTTGGCGCTCATCGCCGCGTCGCTGCTGGGCGTACTGTCAGGCGTCGTCCAGGCGATCAACGCCGACCAGGCGGAGTTTCGGTATCGCATCGTCGAGTTCGGCCAACAGATGAATTCGACCAACGGATTGCTGATGGTGCTGGCGGCAATCGTCCTGGTACAAGGTCGCGGGGGCGAGGTTCGTGTCGGTGTCAGGGTCGCGTTGTTCCGTATCAACCTTGCACTCGCTCTGGCGGCCGCCTTCTGCTTGCTCACCGTCGTGACCCTCGATGCCGGTGTCGGCGACCGCCTGGTGGCGATCACCCGGTCGACCGCGCCGGCGATTGTGTTGTTCTCCCTCGCCGCCTGGCTCAGCCGGATGGTTCTGCCCGATCCCGCTCGCTCGACGGACGCCGATTAGTCGCGGTGGCTAGTCTCGCCGGCCAGTCTTGCCAAAAGAGGGGTCGTCGATGGCGGGCTTCGACGCGGCGACCGGCCCGGGACTCGTCGTGGTCGGCGCAGCGACGACAGGTGCCCGCTGTTTTGTCCCCTCGACCGGGAGCGATACGGGGCGCGACGTCGTGTCATGGTGCTCGAGCACCGGCTGTCGAGCCAAGACGGTCGCAAAGCGCGTCCGGGCCGTGGCGAAGGATCGGCCGTTGTCGGTGACCGCTCGAAGCTCGCATGCGTCCATGGAGCAGTCGACGGTCCGGCCATCGATCTGGAGGCGTCGGGCCAGTGTGCGATCTGTGGAGAAGCTGCCCTCAGGGGTCGAGTGGCTCAGGAAGGTCTCGGCGTCACACCGGTCGGTGAACCCAGCTCCGTCGACGAGACATTGCACCGTGTACACCACCTCGGAGCGAAAGTGCCGGCCCCGCACAGCGACGGTCTGGCCGTCGGTCAGACTGCGGGCGGGCGACACATCGAGGGTGGCCGGAGTCGGGACGGGAGGATGCGGATCAAACTCGAGTCGCAGGTGGATTGCCGTTTCGGCGTCGATGCGCCGATCTTCGCCCGGGTACAGCACCAGCTCGCAGGGCACTGCGACACAATCGACATCGGCGGCGCCGGTTGGGTACCGCTCGATGAAGATTGTCCTCGTGGCCGTCGTCGTGCCGTTCTCGCTGAAGACGTACTGCAGATAGCGGCATTCGGTCCGAAGCTCGGCATCGGCGGGGCACTGGTACAGGAACGCCTCGGGGGAGCGAGCGACGAGCGTCACGGTGACCGCCTGTCCGTCGACGAGGCCGGTCGCCGGAGAGACCGAGGCGCTCGGTTGCGGAAACCGCGGCGACGACGCGTCGAATCCGAGCGGGGTGAAGGCTCGCTCGCGGCGGAACCCGTCGACCAATCGTAGTGAGCACGAAGCCGTCGCACAGTCGGCTTCCCCGTCGGCGGTGGCGAAGAATCGGTGCACTAGCACCGATGTGCGATGGTCGGGCGCGGCCGGGTCGATCTCGCCGAGTGGAAGTTGGCGGCAGAGGTTGGTTCGGCGGTCGACGCACTGGAACAGTTGGAAGCTCGCGTCGACGAGTGGCAGTGTCACTTCGATGAGGTCGCCATCGGCGAGTCCCGACGACGGGTTCGCGAGGATCGCGGCGCGTGGAGGTGGCGCGGCGTTCGGGTCGAACGCCAACGGCGTCGTATCGAATCGTTGTTGGGATCCGTCGAGACGCAGCTCGCACCGCTGGACGCGACAGTCGATGTCGACGACCTCACGAATCCCTCGGCGGTAGTCGGCCGCACTGAACTGGGCCAGTACGAACATCGTTGCCGTGAGCGGTTCGGGGGATTCCTCGGGGGCGAAGAGGTTGGCCGCGTTGGTACTGGCGCACAGATCGGCCGCGATGCCGCACTGACGCACGGTGTAGGCGGTGTTGGGCTGCGCGTTCTCGACGGTTACCGACACGGCCTGGCGATGCGCCAGGCCGTTGGAAGCGCTCAGTCGCAGCGTGGTGCCCGGCGGGACGCCATCGTTGCGAAAGTCGAGCGCCAAGCGCGATCGGATGCCGCCGAAGGCGTCGGTGACATAGTGCAACTCGCATGCCTCGACCGCGCAGTCGACGGTGGCACCGGAGAGCGTGAGTACCCGTCGTACCGTGACGGTGGTGCGGATATCGCCGGCGGAAGACCCTCGCTCCAGGGCGCGGCATTGTGCTCCGGTGGGCAACGCCTCACGGATGCACTGGTAGAGCACCCAGCCGCCGCTGCCGACCTGCGTGAGATCGATGCTGATGGTGTCGACGGCCGCCAGGTCACTCACCGATCCGACGGCGTGAATCTCCGGTTGGTCCGGCAACAACGAGTCGGGATCAAACGCGAGCGGTGCCGGGGACACGGCCAGATCGTTGTCGATCTCGGCGCGGATCGAGCACGCGACGTAGGCGCAGTCGTGATCGCGCATCCGTCGGCTCACGTTCAGTTGCGTCTGCGCCCGGCCGGTGGCGTCGGTCGTGACGACCACTGACGGGTCGATGCAGCCGCCCGG
>RCMY010001632.1_pt1 | contig 22434 bp, 26 predicted proteins | sample 2041341 | NCBI WGS metagenome assembly RCMY01 (sample SAMN09708234, study PRJNA481090) | Marine sediment metagenome, whole genome shotgun sequencing project.
CACGAACTCTCCGATCCGGTTCGCAAGGCACTGGCCAAAGGACAAGTGGACGCGATCATTTCCCAGAATACCGATCACATCGCGCGCAGTGCCATGCGCGTACTACGCGCCCATTGCGAAGGCAAGCCAATCGTTGAATCGCAGGAACGCATTCGCATGGATATATTCCTGGCCGATAATATCTATTGAGTTGCAGTGAATTCTGCACCTCGCCTTCTCCAGGGTCATCCGATTCGTATGATTCGGCGTGTTGTCGACAAGGCGCTGAAGGCCATAGGTCCGGATTTCGAACCTTTATACTCCTGGCGGCCGTCCTTCGGTTCCGCCCGAGCACCTGCTGCGTGCGTTGCTTCTTCAGATCCCGTTTTCGATCCGCTCGGAGCGCCAGCGCCGCACCGGTACTCGTGAATTGTCACGAGTGTTGGACATACCTCAATAAGCAGGCGCAAACACTTCCATGCCTTCACTGACACCTTTGGCGCTATAGGTGCCGAAATCACGCCAGTTCATGTCAACAAGTTCACGAAAAGCGCGTGATACCAGAAGCGGCTCATCTGCTTCACACCGTGGCGAGGGCAAAGTAGAGAATGCAATGATTGTGTGCGGTTACGCCAACCCAGGCACCACATCAGTCGCAACTCCTGAAGCTCAGGTCATCTACGCCAAGTACGGTTTCATTCCAGCGACCGCCGACGAGCTCATGCCGAAACCGATTTCCGCTTCCTGAATTCAGCGAATTATCAACCACAACCCGACGTTCAGCGAGGTCTGGTGCATCTGCTGGCCACGGAGGCGCCAACTACTAAGTCATCAGGATTTTGGCCATTCGGCGTGGAGCGCGGTAGAAGACAAACGGATGAGCCTGTGCACATCCGCCCTTTGCCGATCGTATTGTTGGAAACAAGCCTGACAGTCAGCCTCAAGGCCTGATATAGGAAAAACCGTCATCCTGCAATTTTATCAATTGCACATCTCCGGAAGGAACCATCGTCGCCTCATCCATCAGCGCCAACTTTTTCCCAGCTTTCTTCGACATAGCCTGATGCGTGTTGCCGCAAATAGAAGAAGCCATGTAAGTTGTGCACGCGCTTTCCAGGATGCAGATTCCCGAGTCAATTATCTCCAATATTCAACACTACTTCCCCTCCCCCACATCACTGCTACCACCACCCAGCAATCAGAGCGTCCCGCACTCATGGGAAATTTGGGAAGTCGAAAGCGTGATTGGCCTTGAAACGCATCATTCTGTCTTCACGATGATATTTGCCAAGCCTCTATCTCACCTTCGGTTGTAGCCGATCCAGGCGCAAACGATGCCGGTCATCGGTCAGGCGCCAGACGCTGCCGACGACCGCAGCGAGGACGCCCATTCCAGTCGCACCGCCAATCAGGAACATGATCAGGAGCTGGTACTTTACCGCTTCCTGCGGGTCGACTCCGGAGAGGATTTGCCCGGTCATCATTCCGGGAATCGACACGACGCCGGTGACGGCCATCGTGTTGACAATCGGGTTGAACCCGCTTCGTAGAGCCTGTCTCAACAGTGGGTCCGTTGCCTCCCAGCGAGTGCGCCCGAGCAATAGCTGCGCCTCGACCGCTACGCGCTCGCGGTACAGGTGCGTGTGTAGAGTATCGAGCGCGAGACTCACACCGGTCAGGGTGTTGCCGAGGACCATGCCAAACAGCGGCAGCGCGTATTGCGGAGACCACCAGGGGGTTGGCCCGATCAGTGTGGTCAGAGCGACGACTGTGACCAGAGTGCCACCAAACATCGTTGCCACGGCTCCAAGGCCGATGCCCCAGTATCCACTTAGTTTTCTATCCTGACGGGCCCATGCCTCGCGCCCTGCGAAGGCGATCATGATCAGCGCAAACAAGAGTGTGATCGATGGGGAAGTCGCGGCGAACACTGCCTTCAGCACCAGCCCGATCAACAGCAACTGCACGACCATCCGTAGCGCAGACCAGAGCAGCAGACGCTCCACGCCAAGGCGAAGCCTCAGCGAAACCAATCCGTTGAGCACCAGGAAGAGCGAGGCGCCGGCGAGATCCCAGTAGGACAGCGTGACGTAACCGTTCACGACGATTCTTCCACATTGCTTACGAGCGCACCGTCTCGCAAGGTGAAAGTGCGATCGCCAAGACGGTTTGCCTGCCGGAGGTCGTGCGTCACCATCAGGATCGGAATGCCAGCGGCAAGTTGCTTCGCAAGCAGCGTCTCCACCCGCTCGGTAGCCGCGTCATCGAGCGCGGCCGTCGGCTCGTCGAGCAACAGCGCCCGTGGTTGCAGGTGGAGCGCACGACAGATCGCCAATCGATGCCTTTCACCAGTCGACAAACGGCTCACTTCCCAGTCAAACGCATCCGCCAGTCCGAGTGCCATCAAAAGCGGTTTCGCCGCCCCCTCGTCAGTAAAATGGTCGCCGACCCGATCGGCCCACCAGCCGCTTTCTGCCGGTACAAGGCCGACGAGTCTGCGCCACTCGTCAGCGCCCATCCTATCCCGCTGGCGGGAGTCGAGTGAAACGCTGCCTCGATTCGGGTCGAGATCGACGATCGCCCTCAGCATCAAGGACTTGCCGGTTCCCGATGCCCCTACGACGGTCACGCACTCGCCGGCACCGATCGACAAATCGATCGGCCCAATAAGGTCTGTCTTGAGTTGTCTCATGGTCAGCACAGGTAGATTCCGATTTGATCCGTCACATTCCGCAGCTCAGTGAGTTCGCCTGACTCCATACAGTCAGATTGCCGCGACAGCCTCCGCCAGCAAATCGCGCACTTGGCCTGCTACGTCATGCAGCGCTGAATTACTAATCGCCTGCATCGATGCCACCGGATCGATGGCACTGACCTCAACTCCACCATCTACCTCGCGCAGGATCACGTTGCAAGGCAGCATCGCACCGACGCGCGGCTCAATCCCGATGGCTTGATGCGCCATGTTCGGATTGCAAGCCCCGAGGATCCGATAGGGTGCCATCTCGACATCCAGCTTCTTCTTCATTGTCGCCTTGACGTCAATTTCGGTCAAGATTCCAAAGCCCTTGTCGGCCAGCGCCTTGCGGGTGCGAGCATCCACCTCGTTGAAGCTCACTTCTGCGATCGTTCGATTGATTGTATATTGCATGTCAGTTCTCCGTTGGACCTTCATTTGCGTAAGTACTTTAGTAATGCTGCGATCGCCAGAGCGACGAGAACAACAAGTAAGGATTATCCAGATTCAGCCGAGCCCCTGACATGACAATATACCCTGAGACAGGCCACGGCGACTCAACATGCCTACGGATGCACTGTTGGCAGGTATCGAGAAATCATTGTCAGGCCACGGCGCCAAACAGTTGACCGACGCCTGCAGTCAATGCCATGGCCAAAGCGCCCCAGAACGTTACTCTCGCAGCGCCAACGATCACCGGTGCACCACCTGCTCTTGCCGCAATCCCGCCAAGCAGCGCCAGAAACACCAGGGACGACAGCGCGACTATCCAAATTTGCAAAGACCCAGAGAGCGCCCAGGCCACCACTAGCGGAAACGCAGCACCAACCGTAAAGGTCGCGGCGGAAGACGGTGCTGCTTGCACGGGTCGTGCGCTCGTGATTTCCGACAAACCGAGTTCATCACGCGCATGCGCTCCGAGTACATCATGAACCATAAGCAGCTCGGCGACATGCATTGCCAATGTGGGCTGTGCGCCTCTGCCCTCGTAGATTTGGGCGAGTTCGTCAAGCTCGAAAGCGGCATCGTGTTCAAGTGACAGGCGTTCGAGCGCAAGGTCCGCGTTTTCCGTGTCTGACTGAGCACTCACCGACACATAATGCTTTATCCAACAAATTTTTCGCAAGAGACTTCGGACACTTAGACGCCTAAGTCTGGGCTAATTCAACCTCCTCAGAATACGTTTCAAGCAATCAGTGATTGCGATACATCATTCAACTATTGAGGATAGAACCATGGAAAAACGAAACACTCTAGTAACCGCCATCGTTGTTGCATCTGCCATTTCGAGAGGATCAAGGAAATACCGGACCGGAGGATGAGAGGAACGAAAGCAAGGGCTAACGAGTAACGAGAGACGACGTGCTACCGAATTGGGAAGCACGTCCAAGCTCTCAACAGATTAGAAACCTCGGTCTGGAGAAGGACGTTACCCGTTTTCTGCTTTCAGAAATGAGCAAGCCTGTGACCGTAGAACGAATTGCCGCATTGGCGGATACACGCGAAACCGCGGCCGACCTGTATATAGCCTCCGCAATGGTGGTGGATATGAATAGTGTCGACGAGAGAACCTATCTCGATAGACTTGCCAGTGCGATGCAGTTGGATACCACATTGGTTCAGCAGTTGGAGGCACCGTTGCGCACTGAATATTCGCAGGCAGTTGGTTTCCAGAGATAACGATTTTTGATCCAAAAAACACGCGAGTTTGATGTGCTAATCGTCCGGAGTCATGATGTCTGAATCAATTCGGATCTAATGCCGTTGGTCAGTAGCAACAGTTGGTCAGGTACCAAGAACATGTATTCAGTCACGATCAGTTAATCGATCGACTCTATACCAGCGAACAGGACGTGGCACGTAATGCAACTGAGGCCCATGTCTACTCTTTGCGACGCAAATTGCGTAGCGCTGGCTCGGATGAGATGATTAGTCGAGGCTTTGGTTACTAGATTGCCACCTGAGCAGGTTCATCCGGATCGGGCGATTGGCTTTGTTCCATCGACTTTATCAGTGGAGCCCGTACTAACATACTCAGCTCCTTGTTCACCAGTTGACAATCCACGCTCGCCCCTATGCGTGTCGCATAGGCCTTGACCAACGCCAGGCCTAATCCACAGTGAAGCGATGAGGTGCGTGATGTGTCTTTGCGCCACAGTCGCTCAAACAGATGAGGCAAGTCGTTCTCGTCCAACTCGGCCACGGTATTAGTGACAGACAGCTGCAATTCGTGTTTTTCCTCATCTGCCTGCAAAGCAATGAATACGGTTGAATCATGCTCACTGTACTCAATGGCGTTATCCAATAAATTGCACACAATGACAGGCCATTCATCACATCCTTGCACGATCACTGAATGGGTGTTCAGCGCAACCAGCAACGATACGTTACGCCTTCCAGCCTGCTCTCTGCGCGAGTCGACGGCCTGGGTGAGAAACTCTGGCAATTCATCAAAGGGCTCAGTGATCGTCGCATTCGCCTCTGAACGGCTCAGAGCCAACAATGATTCTACGACACGTTGCATTCGTTGAGTGATTTGGCCGACATCGGCGGTGAATTCTTCTGCCAATACGCGATCTTGTGGCCAACGCTCTTTCACCTCCACCAACGTCCTCAGCTCGGTAAGTGGCGTGCGTAATTCATGAGCAACATCCCCAGAGAATCGGCGCTCTCTATCCAATGCCTGTTCCACACGACCCAACAGCTCATTCATTTGTTGAACCATGAGCTCCAGCTCTTTTACAGGATCATCAATCCGGATGCGCTGCCCCAGCTGATTTGAATTCAGAGACTGAACCTGCCGCGTAATGGCATTCAACGGTTGAACCGTCTCCTGAATGCGTCGACGGGTCAACCAGGTGATCATTGCCATGGTCAATATCCCTGTCATCATCAGTAAAAAATGAACCTGCATAATCAGCTTATCCAATGGTTCACGGCTGATAGCCAGATTTAGCGTGAGAGGCTCACGAATCAGAATCTGATTGCCTACGAAAATCGGTGTCTTCGTATCTGGCAATGGCGATCCAACCCGCCCGAGAGATACCGAGTCCAATACAAGATCTTCTCCTTCAGTGATCCCATCATCAATATCCACGCGAGGCAAAAACCGTGTGCGCAACAGACGCCCTTGTCGACCGTCTGGCAATGCAATATCCAGGTATTTACGAGACGATCGTGTGGAATGAGACGCCAGTATCTGCTCTGGAGGCATCGAAAGCGACGATTGCACCATCTTGTCGTCGTCATTGAGGAACTGGAAATATTCAGCATTCTGCTGTGTGGCGAACTGAGGCAACGCATGTTCGTACTGCTCGATCATGAAACCGTCTTTCTCAAATTCGGACAGCGCCATCAACCCTTGTGATTTGCTCACGAGCAGTTGGTCAAACTCCTCTTCGAGTCGCTCCGCTATCATCACATCCAGTAGTACGCCAACGGTAAGCAGAATAAACAGGATGCCAGGAATGACTGATTTAAAAAGACGCTGAGAGAAGGTCTGCATACCGTTATTCTATACTGACGTGTTACATAAGCGACGATCTACATCGTGGTTAAAGGCCATAAACGGTCTTTGAAACAGAACATTTGCCATACCGAAGTAACACCTTCAGCGAAACTTCAGTTTAGGCTCAGTGTGCCTTCAGATTCATAGCCGATAGTACGGGTATGGTATTCCGTTCAAAATATGGCCTGCGCCTGCAGTCGTTGGTTTTCGTTGTCGTCACTATGGTCACGTCTTTCACAACGCCGCAGGCAGTGGCTGAGTCATGCCAGGCCTTTGAGCCGAATTCCGCGAAAGATGCACCAACTGATCTGATAGTGGGTCGGATAACTATCCGTACAGGCGACCTGTTCAACCTGAACGATCCGACACAAGGTCAGTTCGTGCACTCAGCAGCCAATTCACTGCATTTGGTCACGCGTGAGAAAACGATCGGTAATGCACTGCCATTTCGCACCGGCGATGCGTTCAGCCTGGATTTACTGGCCGAAGGAGAACGCGCACTGCGTGAAAAACGCTACCTGCGTGATGCCTCCATAGTCCCTCATCGTATCTGTGGCAATCGTGTCGATGTTGACGTACGCACCATCGACAATTGGACGTTAACCCCCTCGATTTCCTTCGGAAGCGCCGGTGGTGAGAATCGCTATTCGGTCGAGATCCAGGATCTAAATGTATTGGGACTGGGCAAAGAATTGAAGTTGCGCCAAAGCCGTACCGGCGATGAGCAGTCCTCTACCTTCATTTATGGCGACGACAATGTCTGGGGCACTCGTCATCGACTGCGACTGGAATTGGGTGATACCGATAACGGGGAACTATATTCGGTGCAAGGCGGACTTCCCTTCTACACCAACAAGGCGCAGAAATCCTGGTGGGTATCACTCAATAGTGCAACGAATGCCTTCGATGCGCTAAATGATTTGAGTATCAAAGTCCCGGTTAAAAGCGAAGAAATCTCATTGCAATTTGCCCGGGCGCTGACTCAATCGACGTTGCCCTATGCACGTTTGGGTACCGGTGTTCGCTTTTCTCGACAAATCACAGACCTACCCGCACTGGATACCGGAATCGAATCCGCTTACGATTTTGAAGAGGCATACCCGTTTATCACCGCGCATTGGAGCCGTAGTGAGTGGTCCAAGCGCCAGAACTACGAAAGCATCAGAAACAATGAGGATATCGACCTGGGGCTGGGAGTTGATCTTGAGCTTGGGTTAGTGCTGGGAGCTCTGGGTAATGATGAAGATGCCGTACGTATGAGTATCGATATGTCCAAAGGTTGGTATGGTGGCAAGCACTCCCTGCACACGTTGAAGTACAAGCAAACCAACTACTTCAGTTCCAGCGATGAGTCCAAATATGCACTGAGTGCACGGTATCAATATTTTCGCTGGCTAGGCACCAATGATCAGCTAGATCTGCGACTGACCGGTGAAACACGTCGAGGCTATTCACCCCTTTATGACTATGCTGTTGGCGGCGACGAGGGACTTCGGGCTTATAGCACCGACTTTCAAACGGGCGAACAACGGATTGTTGGCATGGCTGAATATCGCCACATCACATCGTGGTCACCCTGGTCACTGGTACATACGGGCTTTACCACCTTTGTCGAAGCGGGTCGTGCCTGGTCAGATGGCGAAAATCCGGACACGTTGGCAGATACAGGTGTCGGTCTATTGCTGTCACCAACACGTAGCTCTCGCGCGGCCATTAATCGCTTCGATATATCAGTACCCCTTGTCAACGGTGAAGACGTGGCCGACTACCAAATATTCATCGGCACCACACTCAATTACTGAGCGACTGGACAGTCCCATGCTCACCATTTATCCAGCGATCAACGCATAGTTAACCCTGAATAATCCAGATGCAAACTCAAGCAGAAAACACCGAAGCATCGAGTCGCCTCTTACGCCGGCAAAGCCTGTCTGCGCCAGCGGTTATCGTTGCAACGGTCGTGTGGATCTCACTCGTGGCTAACCAGACGTTATGGGGAGAGATCAGTGAACGCCTGACACCGCTTTCCCTATCTGGAGTTGGATACGTACTGACCTTGCTGAGTTTAATGGTCTTGTTGCTCAGTACGCCACTACTGGTGCTGGCTCAACGCTGGTTGTTAAAGCCCTTGCTCATAGCCCTACTCCTGGTCTCAGGTACGCTTGCCTACTTCACGCAGCAACTGGGGGTGGTCTTTGATGTAGAAATGGTGAGGAATGTTATCGAAACGGTACGCGATCAAAACACCCAGGAAGGAGCGGAATTGGTGTCGGTATCCATGATCGGTTTTCTACTCTTGACGATGACGTTGCCGATCATACTGATTGTGCGTACTCGCATCGACTACGGATCACTGTGGCGTGACCACCTGCGTCGAGTCGCGTGGTTGTTGGGTCTGGTGTGTGTGACGGGTTCTCTGGTTCTGATCAACTTCAAGTATGTTACCTATTTCTCGCGTGAGAATAATGATCTTGAGGTCTATCTGACCCCGTTCTATACCATCAAAACAACCAATAAGCTGATAAATCGCCATTTCCAGTCACAGAACGCTGTCTTCAATGAGATGGGTCAGGATGCGAAACAGCTAAAGCCGAATGCTCATCGTACCGTCGGTATCATGGTGGTAGGCGAGACGGCCCGTCGTGATCATTTCGCACTCAATGGATACCCACGTAGCACAACCCCCAAATTGGCGAAGCGTAATATCATTAACTTCTCCAATGCAACTTCGTGTGGCACCTCTACTGCCTACTCTGTGCCTTGCATGTTCTCGCTTATGGGAGAGGATACCTATACACCTGAAAGTGCTGGGCACCAATCCAATGTACTTGATGTCCTCGAGAGCGCAGGTGTCAAAACCATTTGGGTGGACAGTAATTCCAGTTGCAAGGACGTGTGTACACGCATCGAGTCCATTAACATCATGAAGGATCCAGGTCCCACATCGGCGCTATACGTTGGGGGCGCCTGGCAAGATGAAAAGCTGCTGGAGTATCTGGATCATTACCTGGACAGTACCGAGCAAGACGTGCTGCTGATATTGCATAGCATGGGTAGCCACGGGCCTGCCTATTATCGCCGATTCCCTGACGAGTTCGCGCCCTTCAAACCGTACTGCAAAAGCAAGGCACCTCAGGATTGCACAACTGAAAAGATCGTCAACGCATACGACAATACGATTGCCTATACCGATAAAGTGCTGGCGGCAATTATCGACAAGCTTGACTCACGACAAGACAGCAGTTTCATGCTCTATGCCTCGGATCACGGTGAATCTTTGGGTGAGAACGGTGTCTATCTGCATGGATTGCCACGTTTTCTGGCACCCGATGCCCAAACTCAGGTGCCTGTTCTTGCGTGGTTCTCCGATCAGTACATCGTCAATGAGGGTCTACCTCCTCAGCCGCAACAAGTACGCCAGGTTGACGCCCCGATTAACCATGACAACCTCAGCGCCTCACTGCTCGGGCTGTATGACGTTAAAACCGATTTATATCAACCCAGCCTGGATTTATTTCTGAAAGAGGGTCCTTCCTATGACTTTCGTACGCTGGTGCGTAATACAGTCGACAGTGAGTTGCCAACAGCTCAAGGGGTCTTGGATAGGCCGACTCCATGAGTAGCAATGACGCCTTTCGCTAATGCACTGTTTATCGAATCCGCCATGAGTGGGCTGTTACACCTACCGGCATTGACGTTACGGGGACTCCGACACCGCAACTCGACAGTAGCGCTCGCTGGATTGAGTTTTGCTGAATCAACGGTTCTGCCTATTCCGACGGCTTGCTTGCTCGCCCCGCTATGCATGGCAGAACCCGCTCGTGTCTGGTATCTGGCTGGCGTTGCCACCGTGGCGTCCACTCTGGGGAGTGTTTATGGCTACGCCCTGGGACACCTGGGGTACCAGTGGGTCGATACTCTTTATGGCGATTGGGTTAGCGGCAGCTGGTTGGCGGCCGTACTCAATGGTTTTGATCATTGGGGCGTACTGATGGTACTGGTCGCAGCCTTGCTGCCATTACCGTTTCGGTTCGTAGCGATCGGTGCGGAAGTTTCTGGCATGGGAATCGTGCCATTTGTTGTAACCGCCGCGCTGGGTCGTGGCATTCAGTTCGCTGTGATCTCTCAACTCGCGGCCCAATCAGGTCGCAAGGCATCATCACTCTATTCTCCGTCAATCAACCCTGAAAACGTGCTATGACTGAACCAGTCACTCCCCTGAGTAACGGTGTTACGTCTGGTTCGAAGTGCTGATCAATGCTTGACAATTCTCTGACCCGCTCAATGTTGATAGAAAACCACTGTACTTTTCAAGGTTGATGGGTGGATTGAGTTCCGATCCAGTGCGAGCCAAAGGCTTTTCCTGGTGATGGTCTCATGTCCTATTCAGGTTAAGCATGCTCGATATTGAATGCGCGTGATTTGCATCATTACAAACCTGATATACGGATACCATGCGAAGTTCTTCGTCAGGTTTCTGTAAGCATCCGCTGATAGCCTGAGTCTATCGATACCGAAATTCTTCGTTTCGATTTCAATCAGATCCAAGAGACAATCATCATGAGAACATTATCAATCACAGCTGTTGCCCTTATTGCATTGACTGCAGCTGGATACTCACAAGCTGAAAACATGGAAGGCTGTGGTAACGCTCCTGAATCAGATTGGATGAGCGAAGCTGACATTACCGCGAAGGGTGTGGAACTGGGATACGAAATCAGCAATGTCAAGGTAGAAGACGGTTGCTATGAGCTATACGCAAAGAAAGATGGTGAGAAGATGGAAGTTTTCATGAATCCCGTTACCGGTGACGTAGTCAAGATAAAGTAAGTGACTGCGGTTATCAATCAACAGCCAGACCGCGATACGCGGTCTGGCCTCGTCAGAGTATGGGACCTTGTTGTCAGAATATTTCACTGGTCTCTTGTCACATTGTTTCTGTTCGCCTACTTCACTGGCAACAAGTGGGATCAACCTCACGAATGGGCTGGCTACGCTATTGGGGGATTGGTTGTCAGCCGGGTGATATGGGGTTTCATCGGTACACCCCATGCCCGGTTTTCGGACTTTCTCTATCGACCGACATTTGTAATATCGTTTCTGCGTGACTCGTTACGACTCCGGGGACGGCGTTTTCTGGGTCATAATCCCGCAGGCGGCGCTATGGTAATTGCGCTGATATCAAGCATCGCGGTAATTTGCATTACCGGTCATCTGATGACAACCGATATGTTCTGGGGTGTCAGTTGGGTAGAGACTGCTCACAACGTTTTTGTCAACTTGACACTGGGTCTCATCGTATTTCACATCTCCGGTGTCGTAGTCGCCAGCATTGAACACAAGGAAAACCTCGTCAAGTCTATGGTGACAGGATTGAAGCGCAAGGACTAGTTTCAACTCGCAAATTGATTGGGCCTCATCGCATTTCATTTTATGCCAGTCAAAAGCTCTCATGCTGAATCTCTAATTATCATGCAGTCATGCCGACCGCCGGTACCGTGCATTCACGTATCGGAAGATGAACAGTGTCAGTAAGATGGCAAGCGGCAGGAAACCAGTCTTGCCGGTCGAGGGGCTATTGCTATCTCCTGACACAGCCTCATTAGCGATGGCTATATTGTCACTGACAACTTCATTCCCGGGTATGTTTCGATTTTCGAGTATGAATTGATCTGGTACAGCACCAACGATATCCTTGAACCGGCAGGTACCGCGATTGTCTGTTAGCGTACAGAATAGTGCTCCATGGGACGCATTCTGAGTTGCCGAGTAGATAGAAGCCCACCAGTTGCCGGATAATTTCTGCTCGCGAACTCTCCGCCCCCCAAGTCCGGACACGAACGCGAAAGAGCTACCGGGTCCTATCTCGAGCAGATCATTTTGGTGAGCCACCGTATGATTCTCGAAGTCGTTCATCAGAAACGTGCGGGAGTAGGAGTGTTCATGAGCGGTTGCTACAATGCCGCCGTTCTTCAGGCACGCAGAGTATACATCCCAGCCGGTTGCATCCGACTTGTCACCCACCTGCATGCTCTTTTGATTCTTGTGCCAACTGCAAATACGCCAAACGTTCGCACTATTTGAGAGTTCGTTGTCAAGATACGTAGCATAATCATCCCGGCCAGAAACACCCTCTACTTCATTCACACCGGGAGCCACCTGCACGATCGATACACCGCGGAACGAGCAATGCGCCTTGACCCCGGGATCACCTTGACAGGTCAATTCAGGTACGTCTTGAATGCGTTGTACGAGCCATTGCCGATAGGCTGGCCACTCATAGTTCTCATGATTCCCGACGGTAAGCAGGACGGGGAATTTTTCACCCAGTATCTCGTCGATGTTGGCAATCCACTTCGTCGAAGCATTTCGATCGTACCCAAGGTCGCCCTGGATGAGGAGCAAGTCAACACCCTCATCTGCCACCAGCTGTAAAACAGCTCGAGCATTGTCGCCAGTACCCTGGTCCCCAATGAATGCTACCGTCAGCGCCGACGCTGCCCCTGTTGTGCTCATGGTGAGGGTGGCGAGGATCGCGACGAAACAGGCTTTACTACAAAGTCGATGTTTCATACCTTATCCTGCCAGACGTACCTGACAAATTGCTGAAGATCAGGGGGGTATTTGGAGAAAAAACAACACAATTTCCTGACTGACTCTGAGCACGGTATCTGGACTTGTAGAAAGAAACACCAGGTAAGACTCTGCTCAAAACCGGATCACGTATCGTGGTCCGGTTTATAACAAAGGCAGCCATCAGATCATAACGATTCGACCTGCTCCACTCCCTCGCGGGTTGCCGACATGTAGACCACGATACCTATGATCGCCGCAAGGAAGAGTGCACTGGTGACGATCGTGCCCAGACCCATACCACCATATTCGGCTGGTTGAGACAGTAGGTCACCAAACGAGGCACCGAGCGGACGAGTGAAGATATAGGCAATCCAGAACGCCCAAATTCCATCGAGCTTGAATAAAAAATAGCCCATGGTGATAGACGCGATGATCATGCCGAACAGAATTCCCGTGGCCATGTTACCGATCGCAAAGTGCTCTGCCACCAAATCGCCTGCGGCGGTGCCGAGCGCAAAGGTAAACAGAATCACCAGCCAGTAGAAGGCTTCGCAGCGGGTGGTGTATATGGTATGAATCGAGAGTGTTTTTTCCGATGCGTACCAGACGGCGAATGTCGCCGCCAGCGCGGCTGAGAAGAACACGGTGGTGGTGACGAGCGAGACGCCAAAATTGTCAACCAGGTTATCGGTGATCAGCGTGCCGACGATGCTGATCAGTACGACGGCAAGCCAGTGGGACCAGGGCACTTACCGTTTCTGTCTGAGCTGCAACACCAGTGCACCGGTCAGTATGCTTGCCATGAGCAGTGAAGTGGCGGTCAGGCCAAGGCCAAGATTGACGGCGAGAAAGTCGGCGGCAGTCTCACCCATGGTCACAGCCATCAACTTGATGAGCCAGAAATCAGGGGTGACCAGGGGTACGCGGTTAAGCCCTGAAACAGCAGTACTCGTGTCAAGGTGGAGCCCAAAGTGTCCTTCGCAAATTCGCAATGAACTGTTTCCAGGTCTGGTCTTACTGGACCGTTCATGCCGGTTTAGCGACGCTATACCCCACATTCAGCCAGACAAATCTGTTGCGAATGGGGTCAAGCGATAGTTAGTGGCCCTGTTCTGGATTGCCTTCATATTTACGCGACCATTCGGTGCAACCTTTGGAGATTTACTGACCAAACCGCTGGCAAGCGGTGGCTTGAATATGGCGCGCGAACTTGCCTTGCTGGAAACACTTGCATTATTGGATGGTATGCTGGTGTTTTGTGTCAAATCTCACAACCGCCAGAATCTCAGGCTGCCGGATAACGCACTTTAAATAATGTAGCCCCACATGGACTGGCGCCTTTGTACGCCAGTCCATCCCTGACTGTGGTCCGCAAGAGTCGCTTTGTCGCTGTCTCTGATGATTTGCGTCTTCAGATTATCCTCAGATACACCTCAGTGAATATTCAGTTTATTTTGGCATACTTTTCCTGTGAATGAAGTCTACGTCATGGCATGCGAGTGTGTCGATCGCTGTTCTCTGTCAACTGATTAACCATAGTGCCTGAGTATCAGTATACGAAAATCATGTATGCCCGGTTACTCTGAATTGCACGCTGTGTCTCTCGGTTCCTACGCGACGAGTAGTTGTACGCCCTGACAGAAAAATTTTTCGTTCAATTGAACAAATACTCATTCGAGTCGTGCCTACGAACCTGACAGGTAGTCGTCTACCCCCTCAAGGATCGATATGGAACGAGACAGGAATATACGATATGCGAGTGACTTCTGATGCTACCTGGAACAATACGGCGCCTGTCCATTCAATCCCGGACTCGTCGATCCTCTCACCCATCAGTTCGGTCGCACGTCGCCTCAAATCCGGTTTATCTCGAATCGGAAAGCGTCTCGAAGTTGGTGTGAATTGGCAGGTTTCGGAACTTCTGAGACGGCTCGCGTCGGATGATGCGACAGTGGCACTTTCAGACATCGAGCTATGCGGATCTACTCGATGGTCACCCGGACATCGACCCTGCGACACCGGTCCGATGCATCTGGCCATTGCGGTCGGTACACCGACACTTGCGATATACGTGCGCGACAACGCCGACCGTTTTGGACCCATAGGACCTCGTCACCGCGTGCTATACGCAGAAGGTGGCGTCACCGCATCCATGGTGCTCGAAACGATTGATACAATGTCGCTGTCATTCATCGAAAATTAACATCTATTGGTGCAATCTTTTGCTGACTCCAAAATCGTGTGTATCTGCTTTTACCCTCAGCCTGTTACTTGCATTGGGTGGCGGAAGATAAATGTAATCTGATGTCGACGACGCCAGGCACATGAAGAGCCTGAATTAACTCTCTCACGAACGTACTCAACGGAATCAAAATGAATCGAATCAGGCCATTCTTCAAGGCCCACGGTGGAAGTTTGCTTGCTTTCGTTGTCTTCGTTCTGGGTGTAGTCGCGGTTCGTTCCCTGCTACGCGATGTCGATATCCACGCCGTGTTCAATCAGTTGTCGGCTATCCCCCACTCCACGCTGTTTGTCGCGATGGGTGCCACGTTTTTTTGGCTACGTCAGAGAACGAGGATGCGTTCATCATGTACGCGACACGCGGTCGCAGTCTTATTGCGCTGGGCGATCCGATCGGCAACGCATCATCATTCCAGGGCTTGATCGATCAATTCTTCGACCTGGGTGATGTGCATAATTACCGGCCGTGCTTCTACCAGGTCGGTGCCGAGATGCTCACACGCTACATCGATCTCGGCTTTTCGCTGAGCAAGCTCGGTGAAGAGGCCGTCGTGCCGTTGGAGACGTTCTCACTCGAGGGTCCCCCACGCAAGCGATTGCGACAGACTTTCAGCCGTGCGACTCGCGATGGACTGACTTTCGAGATCAGACTCCCACCGCATTCAACCGAGATACTGGACGAACTCGCGGTGATCTCCGATGAGTGGTTGTCAACGCGCAACGCCCGTGAGAAGTCGTTCTCTCTGGGTCGTTTCGATCGGGAATACCTGCAACGATTCCCAATCGTGACGGTCACACACGAAGGTCGAATCGTAGCCTTTGCAAACCTGTTTCAAACGGCAACCCATGTCCGTGCAACCATTGACTTGATGCGGCATCGAAATGACGCACCGCCAGGAACCATGGAATTTCTGTTTCTGTCCTTGATGCTGGCACTCAAGACTGAGGGCTACCAGGAATTCTCGCTCGGTATGGCGCCGCTGATCGGTCTTGCAAGCTCACGCAACAAACGCCTATGGGATCACCTGGGACTTGCCATCGCTCGCTTCGGCGGGTATTTCTACAACTTTGAAGGCCTGCGGGCGTTCAAGGAAAAATTCTCGCCCGAGTGGCGACCCCATTATCTGGCCACTTGGGGTGGGGTTGATCCAATACTAGTCGCCGCCGATGTGAATGCTTTGGTCAGCGGTGGCCTGGGCGGTGCGTTGTTCAAGAGTACACAGACAAATGATGCAGCCTCCGGCCTGCGGATTACCGAGCCCCCGCCAGTAACACCGTGATATCGCCTGACTGGGCTGGACCGGCGCCAGGGCGCGTAACCATTTGTGGGCTTGATAGCGTGTTGAGCAGTGTGTTCACGGGTGAACCGCCACGCTCAGGTGTCCAGACCAGGGTAAACAGGGACGCGGGAGGATAGAGCGTCTCTTCGATGATCGAGCCCAGCCACAGCGCTACCGTTTATTGGGCCACGATATCGATGTCCGCTGGCCATAGTCTCAGAATCCGTCGGGTGTTCGAGCTGTTTTGGTTGCCGCTTTGTTCGATCATCGTCAGCCCGGACAGTTGGGTGCCGGTACCACGACGCGAATTAAATGGACAATCAGCTCCGCGTGGCCTCGTTCGCCAGTGGTTGACTATAGAGGAATCGAAGACCACCGCTCTGCCGATTGCAGAGGCTCACTTCCCCGCCAAGCCGTGTCGCGATCTCGCGACAGATGCTCAAGCCCAGTCCGGTACCCGTCTTGCTGCCTTTGCTGCTCGTCAGGGTCCCCCGATTGAATGGCTCGAACACGCCAATCAGATCCGCCTCGGGGATACCCGGACCCGAATCGTCGACGGTGAGATACGACATGCCATGCTCTGTAGTCAGTCGTATGTCAATTCGCCCGCCAGGCGGCGTGTGGCGCAAGGCATTGTCGATCGCATTGCCCAACAGCCGCGACAACCCCTCTGCGTCATCGTTCACTCGAGCGGGAGCTACTTCGGATACGCCAAGATCGATTTGCCGGGCCTCGGCGGCATCAATCCTGTCGGTGACAACATCACGGATCACATCCCGCCAATCGACGGGTACTATTGCATTAACGCTCCTGTCCTGAAGTCGAGCCAGATCCAGTAATTGTGTCACCAGACGCTGCAGGCGAGCGATGCTTTCTCCCAGTCTGTCGTGACGCTGATGAGCATCAGCCGCATCAACCGCCTTCTTCAAATTGTCTGATTGCAGAACCAGGGCGGCAATCGGTGAACGCAGCTCATGGGCGGCATCAGCGATGAAACGCCGCTGTCGGCGCAGCACTTCTGCATTACGCGCCAGTAGTCGAACGATGGCTGTCAGAAAAGGCCGGACTTCATCGGGCGCGTCCACTTCATCGATGTCCTGAGCTCTGCTGTCTCCCTCGGCATCCAGCTTCTCGGCCAGCACATCGAGTCGGTGAAACTGACGTCGTACCACGATGTTGACGATGATGAGCATGCTCATCACAACAATGGCGGCGGGTACGAAACCATACAGCGCGCCCGTAATGGCACTTTCATTACGAATGTCCGTTTGTTGGGCGACCATGAAGCGTAAGCCCGAAGCGGCGTGCTCCTGTATGCTTAAACGCCAGAAGTGATCCGCGATTTCTTGTGTATGCAAACCGGGCGACAAATGACTGAGGGCTTCAACCTGTCGACTGTGGGAATTCAGTGATAATTGGCGAATGACCAGGGTCTCCTCGCCGACGTCATCGCCGAGTTGTCCGCTTTCGACCAATTGCCCGGATTGAACGAGCTCACCGATTGAAATCAGCAGATCGTCCTGACGCTCTTGTGCCTCGATGAACGCTATAGCACCTGAAAACAGGGCTGCAGCGATGATCATGCCTATCGATGTCAAGACAATAGTGCGAGTCAACACCTGCCGAAGAGAGGTGGCCCGAACAATTCCTTTCACGACTTTGGCACCATCCATCCCAGACCTCTGACATTCTTGATGGCGTCCTGACCCAGCTTCTTGCGAATTGCATGAATCAGAAATTCGATCGCGTTACTCGCGACTTCCTCGTTCCAGCCATACACTCTGTCCTCGAGCTCGCTGCGTGAAAGAATCTGACCGGGGCGCAAGATCAGCGCATGCAGAACCGCATACTCGCGCGCCGACAACGTGTGCTCCTTCCCATCGCGACTGGCGATACGCGATACCGGATCGAGCTCGATGGTCTCGTTCCCGAGTATCGGATTTGCGGAGCCATGATGCCGCCGCAGAACCGCCCGCATGCGAGCCATCAGCTCGTCAACCGGAAACGGTTTGACAAGATAATCATCCGCCCCTAGATCCAGCCCTGCGACTCGGTCCTCCAGTGCGTCACGTGCGGTGATGATGATCACCGGGATGGACGCACGCTTCTGGCGTAGCGCTCTCAATACCGACAGTCCGTCCTGTTTCGGCAGCCCAAGATCAAGCAGCACCAGTGCGTGTACGTCGTCTGACGCAGCGGCTAGTGCGGCTCGACCGTCCTGTACCCAGTCCACCGACATGGACGCATCGCTCAAGGCTTCGCGAATCGCTCCACCAATGAGTTCATCGTCCTCGACCAGTAGAACGCGCACCTACGGGTGCACGACTTCGTTGCCAGCAGTCGGTACTTGGGGCTCACTTGACGTATGGCCTGGTACGCCAGTGTCATTCGACGTTGCGTGGACGTTCGCATCGTGCTCCTGCGTGGTTGACGCAACAGAGGCCGTTACCGTACTCGTCGAAGTCGCTGTTTGCCTGGTCACATACCAGAACCAGAGAAGGGCAATAGGCATCAGACCGAGCAAGATGAGCATCAATGTCAGTCCCATCATGAAACCGACAATGGCCACCACAAGTCCGAGACCCAGCGACACGGCTCCTGATACCAGAGTGCGAAGAGAGGGTCGATTCGAGTTCTCTGCCTGTTTCTCGGCTGTCGTGATTACCTCGACACCGTCAAGATTCATTTGAATGTGCATTTAGTGTAATTTCCTGTTTTTGTTGGTTCCAGCCGGAGTTCCGACCGGAACGTGTTTGTTAAATACAGTGAAAGAGGACAACGAGATCGTTGTGGCGTAAACAGACTACTGGCTGTTCTGACCCTCTTGTTCGTTCTCGGGTCCTTCGTTCTCGTCACTGTTACCTTGATCGTCATCGTCATTGTCGTCGACATCAGCGGCCTTTTGACTCACCACATCACCGGTATTGGCATTGATCTCAACATCGAACACCTGACCCGCACTATCAACAACCTCAACTTCCCATAGCGTGGCTTTGCTATCGTTTTCGAACTCGGTAGCGAGGACGGTGCCCGGTACGCTTTGCAGCGCGATGTTCACCGCCTGATCCTGTGAGATCGGCACCTGTGTCACGGCGATCGTATCGTTACCCTTCTTGCCATCGGCGGCTGCGTAGGAGCCGATGCCAGCCAGGCTGACAACAGAAACCAGAGCGGCGACTAATTTGCGTGATGTATTCATTGCTATCTTCCTCTTGATGAAACTCGAAAAGTGAGTTAAGCGCAATGTCTGATTGCGTGAGTTGCACTTTGAGGCCAGAGCATTAGTTGAAACTTAGCGCGTCGAGAAAAGAATAACGGATTTCGATATCACGGAGCGGATGGCTGACACCACGAGTGTCCGGTCGGCACCGTTATCGTGTGCATCGTGCCCGCGTTCCGGGCCAACTGAGCATTGATGCTCGACGCCTCTCGAATCACAACCACTACGATCGACGCTACAGTCGGATACTGCGTCAGGGACTCGCTGAGCTACCGGTGGTGCCGATACCGAGCAAAATGAAACGCGGACGAACCAAACAGCCCAAGGTGAAGAACCTGCATGATCGGCTGTTATTCTCTATTTCGAACTGGTACATTGATTCTCCGCTTGATCAGGCTGGTTTGCCCCAAACGCGAAGTGTTCCTGTAGCTTCAAAGCCAGTGCCCAGCGCTATAGCAAGATCATCACCGCGCTCATAGCCCACGATCGGCAGATCCTGTGCCAGCTCCGCGCAAAGCGCGGCCGCAGCGGGGAAAGCGGCTGGTCCGAAGCAGTTGGATAGACCCACACAGTCCGTCGAGACGCTTGCAATTACACCCGCGTCGAAACCATTTGAATCGCAACGCCCCCAGAATACAACATCACTTCGGTCCAGAATTGAATCGGGGAATTGCCGCTGATCGGACGGAGAGCCGCCGTTTTTCCACGCCGATTCCCACAGCAATAGGTCGGTTGTCGAGGTAATCCGAGTCCAGCCCGCAGTATCGGCTGGATGAATGGTATCAGCACAGATCCAGGTGGCAGAGAAGTGCTCTTTCAGACCCTCAGCGACAAGGTCAAAACAATCAAAAGAGTCTTTCAACCCAAATCCTGGGCAATGCATGTTTTGCTTGATTAGACAGAGCAGATCTGCTCGCGCGTCCGGATCATGCGTAGTCATCCAACTGTGATATGGCGGCGGGGAGTCGACGGCGAGAAATGCGATATCAGACCGGCCATACCGCAGGCCATGGACGTCAAACATCATGGCGTACCAATCAGCATTGTTACGAGCTGCCATGATCGTTCGATGATTTGTCATAACATTCGGTGGCTAGTCAAGCGGTTGTTCCAACACAAGTTTAATCGGCAAAAAAACCGTCCGCAATGTGTCGAGAGTGGGAGTAGTTTATCATCGAAATTTCGATCCGAGTTTATATTAGCGCTCCATCTATTAGCCGCCTAACAGTAGGCACAGGCGACTTGTCGCCAGCTTCGCTCTCTTGCTGCAAAATCTCCTGTCTGGCGCCGATAGCCGCCCGATAACACGACGGATTTGAAGATCCCCCACCAGTAGATCAAGATAGAGCGCCGCTGCCTCGTCAGAACGCTGATAGAACAGTTGTCCATTGTGCCTGGCACCTTCCAGCACCTGTTTGAGCAGCGGCAAAATCGATTCACGGCCTGCCTGCGAGATGATCGCCCCCAGTTCACCGCTCGGGTCTGCTGAGCGAACCTTTGATCTGACCAGTGTCTCGCCGGACATCAAAGCGTCCAGTGCCTCGATTGACACGGACACGCTGCTCGTCAGCTGGCCGGATCGGGAATCACCGAGTCGATTTCCGTGGATTCGCCGACACCAACCCGGACGAGTTCGCGAGGATCCAGCAATAGTGACTCCTCAGCTTTGGCGAGGCGAGTTCGATGTGGCAGTCAGGGAGCGCTTCAAGGCCGAAGATCTGCTTCATTCAGACGTCATCCTGAGACAGTGGCTGCGAGCAACGAAGCGTGACGGCTTGTCGATCGTCGAGGGACTGGCTGACACCGTGGAGACAGGCAAGGCAATTGCAGAACGCGTTGGCCAGCTTCGCAAGACCAACTCTTGTCGAGCGGCTCGCGAGCACTTCGGTTCCGTTCCGCTTCCATGACGCTGATACCGACATCCGAGCTCGCAAGCACGTGATCACGCGAGATACCGCCGGTCAGATCATGGAGATCTGCTTCAATGCCCACCTTGCCGACATTCTTGATCTCGAGCCGGATGCGGTAGCGCCCTATTACGCCGCATACCGGCGCTTCATGAACTCGACGCGTTCCCCTGAATATCAGGTGAGTTATCGTCTCGTGGCCGGAGAAATGGTTGTGTTTGACAACCGTCGTGTGCTGCACGGGCGCGAAGCGTTCGAGCCAGGCGTTGGTCACCGGCATTTGCACGGTTGTTACGTCGATCGCGCTGACTGGGACAGTCGACTGCGCGTGCAGTAGAAGGGCGGCGATTTCACGCCCCCACCCTTCACTACCTGGAGGCAGTTCCGATCAGATAGCCCGGCTTGCCGGAAGTGCCGGATTCGAGGGCGAAAGCGCTGCCTGACAACGGTGCTTCTGCCAGTTGGGCGCATCACCAACACGGCCTGCAACGCAGAGGTGAATTGACTGGAAGAGGCCCGCGATTGACAACTAGCCTGAACAGATATTGTGGTCGTAGAACTTCCAGTAACAAAGTATATCGTCGCCGAGTACAGATAGACTCATCGAGGTGTTGCAAGCGATAAACAAGGCCCCTCAAGGAAAAGTACTCGATTCGGACACTGCTGACTAGGCCATTCGCGTAGGACACCGGTTTCTCACTGAGCTATCGGATCTTGCTGACCAGCTCAACTGACATAGTGCTGATCGGATTATTTCCATCGGCAACCTCAATACTCATGAATTAAGACATTCTTTAATAATCAGTAGATTTGGTATTAGTACGGATATTTTCGATAGCTACCCTGTCTGCCCTGTGACGACTATACTGGTTGGTATCCACCCAGACTGGTGTGTAATCCATGGCCAAAAACGGTCAAGCCAAGGTGCTGTCCAATGACGAGTTCGCGGCGGTACTCGATGAGATCGAACACCATCGCTACCCTGC
>RCMY010001470.1_pt1 | contig 22428 bp, 18 predicted proteins | sample 2041341 | NCBI WGS metagenome assembly RCMY01 (sample SAMN09708234, study PRJNA481090) | Marine sediment metagenome, whole genome shotgun sequencing project.
GGCCCGCGATAGGAGCGGTAAGGCCAATTTGATTGGCGTATACTTGTGCACCTGGGTTGGCCGGATCAATCGTAAATCCGCCGCCCAGTTGAGCGCCGCCTGGACCTTGCAAAGGAGGATAGCCGGGCGAAGTTCCGATGCCATCCAAATCCGTTTGCGAATAGGTTACTTCCCCGCGGAACCTGAACGTATCCGAAAGATCGATGTCGGCCTGGACATAGCCCTGATAACGATCTTCTTCTTCGATCAGATTATCAAACGGGATGAAGCTGAAGCGACAGAACCCGTCTGGGGTACCCCCCGTTTCGGCACAGCCTACATCAGGCCGGAATCCTACTCCGGGAACAATGAACGCCCCTGGCGTTGCCAAGGCAGACCATGCCGCCGGGTTCACAGCATAAGGCTGGAATCCGTAAGAACGATCGGTCGATGCCAATTCAGAGCGGTGCTGCCAGCCAACACCGGCCATGATGTTCAAGTCACCGAACGTCTGGCCAACCAAAATCGAAGCGGTATGATTGCCATTGGATCCTTTGATGAAGTCAAAGTCGCCTTGCAACTCCACTCCTTCGAATCCTTTTCTGGTGATGAAATTGGCGACACCGGCAATGGCGTCGGAACCATAAGTTGCCGCAGCACCATCTTTCAGTATTTCAATCCGGTCCAGCGCGAACAGGGGTATCGAGTTGGTATCGCCAAAACCACCACCTACTGCACCTGGTGCAGTTAGAGTCCGACGACCATTGAACAGAACCAAAGTACGTGTCGGCCCAAGATTACGTAGATTGATCGAACCAAAGCCTTGATTGGCCTGGGCTGCAGTGGAGAACTGATTGGAATCGCCTAGGACACTGCCGACTTCCGGAAGATCCTTGATAAATTCAAGCGGTGACGACACACCATTTTGCGCAAGATCTGCGCTGGTATAAACGTCCACGGGGACAGCAGCATCTTCGGGAGTTCCGCGAATATATGAACCTGTAACGACGATGACTTTACGAGCATCGACCTCTTCGTCTGCGTCTTGAGCATGGGCCAATCCCGGGGTTATTCCCAAGGCCAATGTCAACGCGCCCAAGGCGCACCTGTTGCGTAGAATAGTCTTCCTCATCATGCTCTCTCCTGGTTGTCAGTCTCTTTGCCTTCTTGGGGAGGACTGACTTTTTTTATTATGTGAGCAGTGTGGCCGTAACCCAGACCCTACGTCAAGGACGATTAATCAGGCACTTAATCATCGCAAAGAATCCCAGAGATTGGTTACTTTCCAACATATTCATCGGGCAAAATTTATCATTTGATTGTTTTATTGTTACCAACAAGACACAATTTTTATACTAAATTTCGCATTTTAACCACGCTGGAGCACGTTGAGTCGGCTCCGCATCAGTCCTGATGTATCGGTCGCCGTGAGCGCAACGCCTGCGCCAAAGTACCTTCGTCGAGATAATCCAGCTCTCCACCTACCGGGATGCCGTGAGACAACTGACTGAGCCGCAACGGATAATTTTCTAACCGTTCAGCAATATAATGGGCTGTCGTCTGCCCCTCCAATGTAGCATTCATCGCCAGAACGACTTCGTCTATCCCGCCCAACTCAACCCGCTTGATCAGCTTGTCGATTGCAATATCTTCGGGCCGGACGCCGTCCAGCGCCGACAATCGCCCGCCCAGAACATGGAATTTACCGGGAAACAGCCGCGATTTATCAAGAGCCCAAAGATCGGAAACCTCTTCGACCACACAAAGCGCTTTTTCATCGCGCCGCGGATCATTGCATATCTGGCAGGGGTCCTGTGTATCGACATTTCCGCAGATACCACAGGTTACGAGCCGTTCTTCGACCGTCGTCATCGCTGCCAATATCGGTTTCATTGCCGTTTCCGGACGTTTCAACAGATATAATACCGCCCGCCGCGCCGAGCGCGGACCAAGGCCGGGAAGTTTGGCGAGGGCCTGAACCAGATTTTCGATCTCTTGCGATGCCATGGCATAGTCATTAGGAGCAGCCGCACAAATCTGCCAAGTATAAAATGTCTGTCCTCCACGAGCCCGAATGTTTATCGTCACGGTCGTGGCAGGCTCTGGTCAAATATTTGACGGAAATGCAAAATTTTGTGTCGGGATGCAGTCGGTCCGGAAAATAATTTTCTTGATTAGAGATGTGTGACCCGCGTGATCCGAAGAAAGATAATTTATGACTTCCGGCGTAAAATCCCTCCGCATCGCTTTCATGGGAACCCCCGATTTTGCGGTTCCGGCGCTACAGGCGCTGCATGCAGCTGGACATGAGGTTGTTGCGGTTTACTCGCAGCCACCAAGGCCAGCCGGGCGCGGCAAAAAGCTCGCCCCCTCGCCCGTTCAGCGCGTGGCCGAGGAACTTGGGATAGAGGTATCGACTCCGGTGTCCTTGAAAAATGAAACCGAACAAGCTGCCTTTGCCGCGCTTGATCTCGATGTCGCGGTTGTAGCCGCTTACGGTTTGATATTGCCACGGGCGATATTGGATGCGCCGAAAATGGGCTGCCTGAATATCCACGGTTCGCGGCTCCCCCGCTGGCGCGGCGCGGCACCGGTACAGCGGGCAATATTGGCTGGGGATGCGGAAACCGGAATCACCATCATGCAGATGGAGCCGGGATTGGACACCGGTCCGATGTTACTGAAATCGGCGACGCCAATCGACACCAAGACTGCCGGCGAACTCACCGAAGAACTGGCCGAGACAGGTGCAGAACTGATGGCGCAATACCTCGCCTCGCCAACCGAATATCCCGCAGAAATCCAGGATGATGCGCTAGCGACTTATGCGAAGAAGATCGAGAAACAGGAAGCGCGGCTGGATTTCAGCCAGCCTGCCGAACAGCTCGAACGCCAGGTGCGTGCCTATAATCCCATGCCCGGAGCGTTCTTCGAATATCAGGGCAACAGGTATCGTATTTTGAAGGCAAGCGTCGGAAAAGGTTCTGGATCGGCTGGTACGATATTGGACGATCAACTTCTAATTGGCTGCGGAGCCGGAACGCTCCAACCCGAAGTGATCCAAAAAGCCGGAAAGCCGGCCATGGATCTGAAGTCATTTCTCAACGGCACAAAAATCCCGGCGGGAACACTCCTGCAATGACCCGCTTTGCTCTCACATTGGAATATGATGGCCGTCCGTTCATGGGCTGGCAGCATCAGGATCACGGACCCAGCGTTCAGCAGGCCGTAGAAGAATCGATCAAAAAGATCACCGGCCAGACGGTGCGGGTTTTCGCGGCAGGCAGAACCGATGCTGGCGTGCACGCTCTGGCGATGCGCGCGCATTTCGATCTCGAGACCAAGCTGACACCCTTCCGGTTGCGCGAAGGTATCAATGCCGGATTGCGTCCCAATCCGGTTGCGGTGCTCGCTTGCGAAATTGCTGACGAGGAATGGCACGCCCGCTTCGCCTGCGAGGGACGGCGCTATCTATACAAGATCACCAATCGCCGCGCGCCTTTGACTTTTGATCGCGGCCTGAGCTGGCAGGTTGCCCAGGTCCTTGATGCAGAAGCGATGCACAACGCGGCTCAGGTGCTGATTGGACAGCATGATTTCACCACCTTCCGATCGGCACATTGTCAGGCGCAAAGCCCGGTCAAGACGCTCGACCGCATATCGGTCAGCCGCTTTGGAGAAGAAATAGAAGTGGAGGTTTCCGCCCGCTCGTTTCTCCACCATCAGGTTCGCTCGATTGTCGGATGTCTGAAACTGGTCGGCACCGGCACATGGAGCAAAGCGGACTTGAAAAACGCGCTGGCGGCAAAGGATCGCAATGCGCTTGGCTTCAACGCGCCGCCGGATGGTCTCTATTTCGTCGAGGCTCTTTATCCGCCGGTGTCAAAGGCCGAATAAACGCTGCAGACTTTTTTCCAGCATTAGCAACTGCCACAATAGGCGGCTGTTGTCAGAACGCCCGGCGATATGATCGTCGGCTACCCTGCGCAGAGATTTGCTGTCAAACCACCCAGTCCGCGCCAAGGCTCCGCCGCTGGTAATGTCCCGTGCCTGATCGGCCAGCGGTCCGCGAAACCATTGTGCGATCGGCGTAACAAAACCCATTTTCGGTCGGTAAAGGATATCGTTGGGCAGATATTTCTCCATCGACTTTTTCAGGAGATATTTGCCCTGCCCCTTGTGCACCCGCAAATTGGTCGGCAGCTTCGCGGCAAATTCCATCAGCTTGTAATCAAGCAATGGCTCCCGCGCTTCCAGCCCCACCGCCATGCTGGTGCGGTCAACCTTGGTCAGGATATCACCGGGCAGCCACATTTTCATATCGGCATATTGCGCTTGATCAAGGCCGTTTTGCGCCGGGGCATTTTCCATCAGGTCGATCATTCGCTGCTCGGCGTGATAATTCCCCAAGTCGCGCTGCATCGCATCCGAATAGATCTGGCGGCGGCCCAATGGCGTTGTCACCCCTACCGCTTCGGCATAGCCCTCCGGTCCGGTTCTCGCCAAGGACAGCAAAGTGGACTTGGCACGAAACGGACGCGGCGCCCAATCGGCCTTAGGATAGACAGAGCCCAGCCAGCCCAAGACCGGCCCCCGGAAGGATTGCGGCAGCAACCCCCGCACCCGCTCTTCGGCATGGTGGAAGACATGGCGACGATAGCCCGCCATCGCCTCGTCGGCACCATCTCCGGAAAGCGCGACGGTAACCGTCTCCCGGGCCAGTTCGCTCACCCGATAGGTCGGCAGAGCAGAAGCATCGGCAAAAGGTTCGTCAAAATGGTCGGCGAGCGTGTCGATCAGGCCGAAATCATCCGCTGCGACAATACGCTCGCGATGATCGGTCCGGAAACGCTCCGCAACCAGTCGCGCAAAACTGGTCTCGTCGAGCGACTGCTGGTCAAATCCGATCGAGCAGGTCTTGACTGCCCGGCGGCTATTCTCGGCCATCAGGGCAACCACCGCGCTGCTGTCGACGCCGCCGGAGAGAAAGGCACCGAGGGGCACGTCGGATATCATCCGCGAGCCCACGGCTTGCTTCAACAGCTCGACCAGTTCCTCTTCAAGGGCCTTGGCCGACCCTTTGCTCCGCTGGCTGAAATCCATATCCCAATATTGAACCGAAGCTGGTTCCGGCTTGCCTTGCTCGAGCAGCAGATAATGACCGGCAGCGAGTTTCTTCACGCCCTTGAGCAAGGAGGTCTGGTCCGGCACATAACCAAAGGCCAAATAGTCATCGACCGCGGTAATATTGGGATCGCGGCGCAACAATGGATTGGCGAGCAGGGCTTTGAGTTCCGAACCGAACAAGATGCTCCCGTCAGAAACCGGCGCATAGAACAACGGCTTCACACCAAGACGATCGCGAGCCAAAAACAATTGCCGCTTGCGCTGGTCATAAATCGCGAAGGCGAACATGCCGTTCAGCCGCTTTAGGCAATCCACACCCCATTGCCGCCAGGCAAAGAGAATGACTTCGCTATCGCTGCTGGTCTGGAACTGATAGCCGAGGCGTTCAAGCTCCGCGCGCACTTCACGAAAATTATAAATCTCGCCATTAAAGCTCAGCACCTGCGCTTCGTCAGGGGTGAGCATTGGCTGCGCGCCGCCTTCCAGATCGATGATCGAGAGACGCCGATGACCCAGCCCGACACCCGGCGCTGTCCAGATGCCCGACCCGTCCGGGCCGCGATGGCCCAGACTGTCGGTCATCTTGCGCAGCCGATCGGGATCAACCGGCTTGGCCGTCTCTAGATGAAAAATTCCTGCAATTCCGCACATATGGTGCGCCCTAGCGCAGCCCCGCCATCTCGTCAGCCAATTTGTCGACCGGACCCAAATCAGTCAGGAACGCATCGATCGCGATGCGCGGCGAGGCTTCGCGGTTTGTTTCGGACGAAACAAGTATCGCGACCGCCTGCTGCGGCCCGCCCAATATCTTGCTCTTGAGTGTTTCCAGCTTCACCACCGAGCCACTGCCGGTCAGCTTGCCGCCGATCCGGTAGAAAGAGACGACATCGCGGACCACCGGTCCGGGTGCGATCAATTCAATCGCAGCAGCACCCTCCGGCGCATCGAGATCGCGGTTCCACGACCAGCGCGTATTCGGGACCAGAGCGCCCTGCCCATAGCCGACAATCTCCCGCCCTTCTTCCTGACGATCGTAGACAGCGATCGAGAGGTCGACTTCCATCCCCGTCGACGCGTTGCGATAGCGACCTAAAAGCTGATGGCTCGAACGATCAAACGCCGGCTGCCAGGCGTAGAGCGGCTGGTAGTCCACCCGCTCCCAACCGGCCACAACCGGGAGAGCGATTATATCCGGGACAGGTGATTCCTGAGCGGCCAGCGCAGATGTCCAAAGCACCGGGACCAATATGATAGCTGCCATCGCCGCCATGGCCTTAACTGGCTTTTGCTCGTTTTCCTGCAAATTTTGCTTCCCGCTCAAAGCGTCTCCGTCGATCATCGGGTCGTCAATCTTGCGATCAAAAAACGGCCAGCCGATCGCCATCACCAGGATCAGCACAAAGGCAAAAAAGAACCAGCCGTAGAAAACATGATCAAATCCGGCGGCGAAATCGAGCGTTGTATGATGGGCGATATACATCGTACCAAAAGCACGAATACCATTGGCGAGAACCGGAACAATCACCGCAGCGATCATGAACAATATCCGGCGCTTCCAGCTGTAGAAGCAGATGTTGGAAACCAGCGCACCATAAGCGAGCATCGCGATCAGGAACTTGATCCCGGAACAGGCCTCGGCGACCTCGAAATAACCGGTAGGCGTGGATATGAACACACCGTCGATAAAGGCCGGAATATCGGCCCAGCCGAGAAGGACCATTGACAATTTGGCGGTGACCATTTGCAGGAAGGGTACAAATTCCTCGCCGAACGGCACGAGGAAAAAACTGAAACCTAACGGGAATATCAGTCCGCGTGCAACCGTTGGACCAAGCAATGTTACCACCGCGCCCTGCAGCATCATTAACAGTCCGAGATGACGAGCAAGCGCAACGCCGGCGGCTTCGCCCAGTAACCATCCCAGGGACGCAAGGCCGGTTAGCAAAAGTCCAGGCAGCCAGATCTCCGGCACCAGCTTCGCCAGCTCTTCCTGTCGCTGCTGGACCAGATAATAGAGGATCGGCACGATCAAAAGGCAGTGATTATAGGTAGAAATATTCCACCAGTTCCGGACGATGTCGGCCCCGTCGCGCCAGAAGATCGCGACTATTGCCAAACTGGTGACCGCCAGCAATTTCAGATGTGTCGACCAGAGCGAAGAAGCCATCTTGGGCTTGGCTTCTTTGTCTATCTGATCAGCGGTCGCGCTCGTCATGCCGCTGCCTCCGCCACAACCGCGTCTGGAAATCCGCACAAGCCAGGCAGCGCGCCGAGCTGCGTGTCCCAGGAATATTGCGAATGGATCAATATCTTGGCTTGCTCGCCTAGCCGTCTCGCCCGCTCCGGATCCGCCAGCAAATCGCAAACCAGTTGTGCTTCTTCATCGTCAGATTCGGCAATCAGGAAATGTTCGCCGTTGATCGCGTCAATGCCCTCTGCGGCGCATGTCGATGCGACCACCGGCTTGGCCATTGCCATTGCCTCAAGCACCTTGTTCTGAATGCCTCTCGCGATCCGCAGGGGTGCTACAACGACATCGGCGGCCATTATCCAGTTACGGATATCATCGACAGCACCGATTACAACCGTGCCGTTTTGCCCATCGAGTTGTTTCACTTTGGCTGACGGCGCCCGTCCGGCAATTGCAAAACGTGCGTCGGGGAAACGGTCAAGAATTTCGGGCATGACCTCGTTGCTGAAACTTTGCACCGCCTGCACATTCGGCTGATAGTCCATCTGGCCGGTGAACAGGATCATCGGACCTATATGTTCGAGGCCCTCGGGCGCAACATCCGACGCGCCGTAAAATTCCAGATCGATTCCATTGCCGATTGCCTTTACGCGATCGCCGGACAATCCCGAACGCAAACGGAATAGCTGCGCCTCGGCTTCGCTGACAAAAAGACTGTGATCGGCACGTTCGGCAATGCCTTTTTCGAACGCTCTCAACAAGCGCCCTTCACGGCGATTGATCCAGGCCATCGGGCCGGACCCTTCCTCCGCATAGCTTTCAAATTTCGCGCTATCGACATCGGCAAAATCCATCACCACGCGGCCTTTAAATTTCGGCGGAATAAACTGTGCCATCTGGCCGGAAAAGACGAAAATGCATTCGATCGGACGGGTAGCAATTACCAGCGCGACATGGTTGCTGAGTTCGACGCTCTCGAAAGATGCAATCGAGACAGGCTTTCCGGAAACCAGCGCTTCAATTCCTGCCCGCCATTTCGGTTTATCACGCACGACAATTCCGCAAGAAGCCAGTTCCGCTTTGCGATCCCAGCCGGTTTGTTTTTCATTCTCGTCATCGGCAAAGCAAGCAACATGTACAGTCGCGCAGTCCATCAGCTTTTGCAAAAAATGATGGGAACGGATCTTGTCACCACGATTGGGCGGCCATGGGACGCGGTGGGCTAGAAACAGGATTTCACCCATCAGCCGAGGCCCTTGGCAATCATCGGTCCGACAAGATTGGCTAACGGCAAGGGCAAACGCTGCCACAGTGCAATCTTCGCTTTATATTTGGGGCTCATGGGGTTGACGTCGCGGGCCTCCTCGCCATCGGCAGTACGCGTAGCATAAGACAGCGGCTGCGGTTCAAACCCCCAGTTTTTCTTGAATGAAAATGCGCCGGTTCCATATTTGGACCGACCAAAATCAAACTTGTGACATCCCCGTTCGCGGGCGTGATTCATCAAGCTATAATACATGATGTCGTTGGCCCTCACCCTACGGGCATCCCATGTCCCGCCGCCCCAATAAGGCATGACGACCTGTTGGTGATAAAGGCTCAGGACGCTGGCCACCGGCTTACCGTCGTGGAGCACGGTCAATATATCTGCATCATCGCCAAATTCGTCGAGAACATCATCGAATAATGCCTTCGGGAAAACCGGTGTTCCAAGATTGCGGACGCTTTCGGCATAGACCGCATAATGATCCGCCCGGTCTTGATCCTCGACACCAACACGCACCGTCAGCTCGTTGGCAAGTCCCTTGCGAATTTCTGCCCGCTGCTTGCGCGGAATAGCCAGCAACTGACTCTCGTCGTCATCCGCAAGCGCGCTTACAAAGCCGGCATAGATGCCTTCCTTGTTTTGCCACATCGCATCAGGAACCGGTCCGCCGCGCAATTCCACGCTCGGAAAACTGTGCCGCTCGGCGAAGCTCCAGGCTTCGTCGGCCAGCAACTGGATTGCCTGATCATTGTCCGAAAGAATGCCGCCGCCAACAGCGAAACCGGACGACACCAAGGCGCGGCCAAATAATGCTGAGTGGATCAGGTTGAGCGGTAATATGCCCTGCAATTCGCCTGTGCCGTCTTCAGCGAGAAGATATCGCCATTGATGACCGCAAGCCCTGCTCACCGCCAGCACCCAGGCGGGACGATGGAACGCTGTTCCTTCGGAGGAAGCGGCGACAAATGCCTCGATACGGGCAAGTTCATTCGCCTCGGGCCGCTCCAGAACGCGGACCGACAAAGGTGTGGGCTTGAATGCCATGTTCATTGCATCAACCCCGCTTCCAATGCCGCCAGTTCGTCGACCCTGCCCCATTTAAAATTCTTTCCGGCCCGCAACAGCTTGGCCCTCATGCTTTTCAAATTTGTATAATGGCGAATTTTCGATTTTATCGGAGCGTTAATGACCCGTGGTTGGTCGGGATCAATTTCCCAAGGGTGAAAATAGAATATTGCCCCGCGCCCGTCATCGCGATGCATCTTGCGAATGGATCTTTCGTATAAGCCATAAGGCAACAAACGGAAAAAACCCCCACCACCTGCGGCAAATATACGGTTGCTGAGTTTCACGGTTGTGACCGGCAGTTCGATCAAAGCGGACTGCTCCACGGGCTTCCAGGCAAATCGCGGCGATCCGGCCCAGCCATAATGGTCATGGTTGATCGGCGCGACGCTGGATGAATAGGCATAGCCTTGCTCGGCCAATATCTCATGAGCCCAAGGCGTCCGCTGATCGATCGAAAAGCTTGGCGCTCTGTATCCAACAACCTTTTGTCCTGAACTGTCTTCCAGAATTTTTCGGGTGCGATCAAGATCGTCACGAAACTGATCAGGGGTCAGCGTGAACACACGGGCATGATCATAGCCGTGACTGGCAATCTCATGACCCGCTGCGGCGATCTTCTGCATCAACACCGGATAGCGTTCTGCCACCCAGCCGAGAATGAAGAATGTCGCCTTGATGCCCGCTTCGTCGAACAGCGCAAGCACTGCTTCGCTATTACGTTCTACGCGATGCTCAAGCTGATCCCAGTCGGCACGGTCGATGACCGTCTCGAAGGCTCCTACCTGAAACCAGTCCTCGATATCAACAGACATGGCATTGAGCAAAGCATCCGCTTTTCCCGCCGTGGCGAAAGATTCAGGCCGCGCGTCCTGCATTAACATAGCTTTCCTTGCTCCGGACATCGTTTTCGACCCATTCCACGAGCATCGTCAAGACGCGGTGCAAATTTTCTTCCTGACCCTCCATGCGATTTTCCAACAGGGACAGCCGCTGGGATATCATATCGACCTTCTGTTCGGTCGCGCCGTCGGGTGCCACCGGTGGCACCGCAAATGCTGCAGCTTCTTGTTCAGCCGCGAACTGGGTTTGAGCTGGCTCTTGAAACGATTCTGCCAGAGCGTCCCGGTCCCAGAGATTGACCACATCATGTTCCTGCGCTGGTGTCGGTTCAACCGACTCCTCGGAGGGCTCCTCGATCTGAGGCTCTGACGAAAAGTTCGATGTTTCAACCGACTGCTCGGCGCTCGTGTCGCGCGCTTTTTTGGGTTTTTCCCACAGCGGACTTTTGATCTCGCCCGATGGCGCTAGCGGAGCGTCAATGTCGATGTCTTCGCCATTCAGGTCGGCAAGCACCCGTCCAACCATGGCTTGGTCGATCAGTTCGGCATGCTCGATGGATCCCATCAGCAAAACCCGACTCATCAATGTATTGATTTTGCGAGGTACGCCATCGGTCTCCGCAAAGAGCAAACGGAATACGTTAGAGGTGATTTTCGGACGCCCCGACCAGCCGCTTTTCGACAGGCGATGAGTGATATAGGGCTCGATTTCTTCTGGGCTCATCGGATCGAGATGGTGATGCGCGATGACCCGCTGACGCAATTGCTCCAGCTGATTGGAATTTTCCAGCATGTCTCGGAATTCCGGTTGGCCGAGCAGGAATATCTGCAGCAACGCCTGTCCGCCGAGCTGGAAATTTGACAGCATGCGCAATTCTTCGAGCGCATCCACCGGCAGATTCTGCGATTCATCGACGATCAGCAAACACCGCCGACCGGCGCGCGCTTCGGCATGCAGAAATTCTTCAAATGCGCTCAGCAATTGAGCCTTGTCCATATGGTCGGTGTCGATATCGAAATGATTGGCAGCGACGCGCACGATATCCTGGCTATCCAGCTTGGTGGTCACAATATTGGCTGCGGTTAGGCGCGCTTTGTCGATCGTCGCCATGAGATGGCTGACCAAAGTGGTTTTTCCCGCACCGACGTCGCCGGTGATGACTATGAAGCCTTCGCCCTGTGCCAGGCCATATCCAAGATAGGACATCGCCTTGCGATGCGTCAGGCTTTCGAAATAAAAATGCGGATCCGGGGTCAGCTGAAACGGCCGACCGGTTAATCCATAAAATGTTTCATACATGCGCGTATCTCCGATCAACCGTAGTGTTGATGCTTCTAAAAATCATATCTGAGGCCCAGCAGTGCCGAAGCGGTGAGCTCGCTGTCAAATCCATCCTGCTGAAAACTGTCCAGACCGACAGCTGCGGTGCCCTGCAAGCCTGGCAAAATCCGGCGATAATAAGCAGCGTTGGCGCCGACACCCAAGACATTGGGTGCTCCTGCAAAGCCGCTATCCAGCAGATTGGCATAAACATTCGTATCGAAGCTGGAATATCTATCGATATCCCGGCCAATCGACAGGTTGGCATAATAATTTTCGTCTACCAGACCATCGACAGCAGCGACCGCTCCCAATTGCGAAGCAAAGAAGCGACGGCGAGCATATCCCACGCCGAGGCCGGCTTCCCAACCCCTATAATTATAGGTGTACTGCCCGTTGACGCCGCGAGCGCGGAACGAGGATGAAGCCGCCGACTGCAACACATCGTTGAAACACAGCCCACCCGACTGGCCGAAGGCGCAACCGTTTAGTTCGCCGCTAAGAGGATTGCGCGAGCTGGAAAAACTGGTGCCCAGATTGGCCAGATTGTCGTTGAGCAAGCTGCCGAATCCCGAAACCGTGTCATAGACAGAGATGTTCACCGCTGTGTTCTGATTGGGCTGATAACCGAAGCTGCCATAATAGGTCTCGCTGCCATAACGCTGTCCGACCCGCGCCTCGAGCGAAGTACGACGGCTGGGTCGCCACATCACACCGACGTCCCAGATGATTCCATCCTGATCATAGGACAGCAACCGTGGCGATGTTTCATCGGTGACGAGACGGCCATCATTGTCGACAACCGCATCACCGTTGATATCGCGGACCGCATCGCGTTCCGAAATCTCGATATCTTCGTAACCGACACCGCCGACCACTGCCAGCGTAGTAGAGACCGGAACCGTGACATCTGCGCGAGCATATTTGCCTTCGTAGCGCTGGTCCAGTTGCCCCGCATCTTCGCGTTCCCAACCCGCCCCGACGGACCAGCCGAACGGCAGGTCACCCGGCTGCATTCCGACACTGGCGCTGGCCGAATGGCTTATACTGTCGTCAAAAATATCGATCGGAAGCTGGCCGGGCGGCAAGGCCCCGGTATCTTCGCTTTCGACCTTGGTATAGCCGAGCCGGTAGTTGGCGTTCACATCCAGTGCGCCGACTTTGGTCGACAGATTTGGACCGGCATAGACCGAATAGACTTGCGTCACATTGTCGATATTGCCGACGGTATTCGAGGGCGCCTGACCACGCAAATCAACTCGGCTACGGGTCGCAAGCGCCCCCGCTTCCAGCGACAGGAGGCCGGGAACGACCTGCACGCCACCACGAGCCAATCCGGTAATCACATCATCGTCGCCAAAATCATCCTGATAGGAGATGCGGCGTTCATAACGCACGTTCAGCTGGGCTTCGGCGTTGCGCGTCTGGATAGAACTGTCGATGCCGGCGGCAACCGACGTATAGGTCAGCACGTCGCCACCGTCATTCAGATCAGCGACCAGCACTTGCTGGATTTCGATATAGGGGGTCACTTCGGCCTTGCGCTCGCGCGCTTCGGCAGCAGGCGCGGCCAGACCCAGCAACGGGAATATCGCCGCTCCGCATTTAAAGACTTTGGCTATTGTTCGCGAGCTCATGGCTTACTCTCCATATCCATAATAGGATCCAAAGCGTCTTCCCGTCGGCGAGAATTTGGTGCCGTTCAGAAGAAGTTGGATATGTTCACATCCGCCCATCAGACTCAGCGCGTCGCGCAGGGCGGTTTCGGTTGTTTCGTCAGCTTTGACCACCATCAGCACCTGGCCGACATGGGTCGCCAGAACCGATGCCGGAGATGCCGACAATGCAGGGGGTGAATCAAAAATGACAATGCGATTCGGGTTGTGCTGGGTCAGCCGGTTGAGCACTTGCTCGGTCCTTGCCGACGCCAGATATTCGGTATCGGCATTGGTCTGATCACCGGCCGGCAATATTGCGAGGCCGGGAATGTCCGTATGGATGATGCAATTTTCTACCGGCAATTGCGGATCGGCAAGCGCATCCATCAGGCCTTTACTGCCTTCCAGACCAAGGCTGGACAATATGCTTGGTTTCGCGAAATCTGCATCAACCAGCAGGACTTCGTTATCCTTCTCCGCCGCAATCGATAGCGCGAGGTTTAGCGCACAGAAAGTCTTGCCCTCATTGGGATGGGCGGAACAGATTAATATCCGTTCGCCATGCGGCACCGGCGCAGTTTTTTGGCTGCCCTTTGCCACCAATAGCAACTGCCGTTTGATGATCCGGAATTCTTCCGAAATGCCGGTAACCGGTCCATCAGGAACGATGAAGCCCGCTTCCCTCAGCTTGTCACGGTCGACGATAACCCGCGGGCCGTCATAACCTGCAACCGGCCGTTGCGGCGCCGGGCTAACCTGCTGACGCTGAGCCTCTGGCGGTTTAGCGCCGGCGGCATTGTCATGCTGGTCAATCGTCCGGACCGCGGGGATATAATCATAGATTTCCCCTGCCCTTTCGAGCAGCGAACCTGGTTTTCTGGGGGGACTATATTTGTTCATCATTGCTCCCTCAGGCCACCATTCCGCGCTGGATAAATTCCACGATCATCAACATTCCGAAGACGCCGAAGAGCGCACCGCTTGTGCCGTAAAAAATGCGTAATTTCCGTCCGCGCGCCGCGCGCTGGACGCTGGTCAGAACCTGCGAAACCGAACCGATCACCGGCAACCCACTGGCTTTTTCCAGCTTGGATGCGGTCGGATAGCTGGTTTGCAAATGGCCCATCGCGAAAGCCGTGCCGACACCGCCGCCAATGCCGGCGAACAAAACCAGGGCGAGCAACAGCGGCCGATTGGGCGCAGCCGGAGACCGCGGGCTCGATGGCGGATCGATCACCCGGAACTTCACCGAGTCGGTTTCGGACTCCACCTGACCACGCAATTTGATCTGCTCCCGGTCGGTGAGCAGCTTGTTATACTGATCCCTCAAAACTTCATGATCGCGATTTATCCGCGACATTTCCGCGGCAATACCCGGTTCCAGCGTTTGTTTGGAAGCCAGTTGCGCCATATCCGCTTGCAGCGCATTTTTCCGTGCCTGCAATGCTGCAACCGTCGCCTGGCGTTCGGCACGCATGCTTTGCAGCGAACTATAGGCGGGATTTGGCGTGCGATAGCCACCGCCACCGGCCGGTTCCTTGGCTGCTTGAATCCGGAGCGCGGCGATTTCGTTTTTCATCGCTACGACATCGGGGTGGCTGTCGGTCCACCCTCGGGCACGCGCCGAAGCCAATGTTGATTGCGCTTGTGACAATTGGGCACGGGCCCCACCGCCACCGGCGGCGCCACCTGGTGTCGAGATAGAAGAAGGTGTGCCGGACAGCTGACCGTTCAAGGCAGCCAGCGAGGCCGAGGCCTGGCTGAGTTGCGAATCAATCTGGCCTTGCTCGGCGCGGGCTGCTTCCATTCTCTGGCTGATCGATCCGATACCCGGCAACAACCCTAAATTTTCGGTCTCGAACTGCACCCGCTTCTGCTCTGCTTCCTGAAGCTCTTTTTCCCGCTGGGCGAGTTGAGCGTCGAGAAACTTGATGGTCTGGCTGGTTTCATCGCGGTCACCGGAAAGGTTTTCCTCGACAAAAATATCGATCATTTTCTGGACAATATCGCGCGACAAGACGGCATTTTCGGCGTCGGAAAGATTGTTTGCCGAGGATGTCGCAATGATTTCGAACAGATTATCCTTTTCGGATTTTATCTGGATGCTTTTGCGCAACATTTCGACCTTGCCAGCCAGTTCGCGATCACTGGAAACCGACTCGTTCAACGCCGTGCCACGCACAACTTTTTCAAGATTGATGGTCGACGCCAGGGTTTCCTGAACCCGCTCCATATTCTTCTTGCGCTCGCGAGCGTCGACACCGACCTTGTCAGACAATATCGACTGCATCTCCACCGAGATACGAGCCTTCGATTCATAACTATTGGGGATCAAAGCGACAACCAGCCAGCCCAGCAGGCAGAGACCCCAGGCAACAGCCAATGCCAGCCAGCGCCGGTTCCAGACGCTGTGCATTGCTATTCGAAATTCATCATAAAGGCTATTCATGAGCTCTTTTCAATTCCTGTGAGATGGGGCCTAAACCGGATCAAAACATGCTTTCCGGGATGATGATCACATCACCGGGGCGGAGCATGACGTTGGCTTTGGCTTCCCCCTTTTTCAGCAAGTCGTCGATGCGCAGTGCAAATTCTTTCTGCTGTCCGGTGCCGCGATCATGACGGATCAGCCGGGCGCGATTGCCCGACGCAAATTCAGACAGTCCACCGACCGCGATCATCGCATCGAGCAAAGTCATATTGGCGCGGTACGGAATAGACGCAGGCTTTTCAGTGGCGCCGACGACACGAATTTGCTGAGAAAATGTGCCGGAGAAATTGTTGACGATAACCGAAACCAGCGGCTCATTGATATATTGGGAAAGCTGCAGTTTGAGATCCTGTGCCAGCATGGCGGGGGTTTTACCCACGGCAGGCATATCGGTGATCAGCGGTGTGGTGATCCGACCATCGGGACGGACCTGAACCTTCGCGCCCAATTCGGGATTGCGCCATACGAAAATCGTCAGTTCATCGAGCGGACCGATCACATATTCTTCGCCAGGCCCTTCCTGCATGGAGACAAAGGAAGCCGGGGGAAGCTGTGGGCCACTGGAGTTACCGGAACAACCGGCCACGGAAAGTGACGCCAATCCTGCACCAACCATAAACTTTGCCAAGTGCTTGTTTTTCATAGCAGAACGCATTTTATACACCTCGTAAAAACTCTTTGTTGAACGACCGATTTCCGACGGAAAACGGGCAGATCACACAAAGTCACGGGATGGCTATGCTAGAAAATAGTGAATATTGCGTTAGGAATAGCTGAATTTCAGATTAACAGGTTTGGCGCTTTGACAGCAACCAATGCCCTTGAAACTAATCGACTAATATCTCTCTGGCTGGTCCCTGACCGAGGAAATTCGCGGGACTTGCCGTGGCTCCGTAGGCACCGGCACAGAAGATCGCCACAATGTCACCAACGCCCGCTTTGGGCATGGCGGCATTGTCGCTCAAGCGGTCCAGCGGAGTGCACAGACAGCCGACGATCGAGGCCGTTTCTGTCGCCTCTTCTTCAAATCTGCTGGCGATGGCTGCGGGGTAGTTGCGTCTCACCACGGTTCCAAAATTGCCGCTTGCCGCCAGCTGGTGATGCAGACCACCGTCGGTGACGAGGAATATCTGGCCTTGGCTCTCCTTGCGATCGACGATCCGGGTCAGATACACACCCGCTTCACCGACCAGAAAACGGCCTAATTCTATAGCAAATTGCGTGGAAGCAAGGATATCTGGCAGTCGCTTGAACTGATCCGAAAGGGCATTCCCGACTTTAATAATATCTACTGGCTCATCGCCCGGGAAATAAGGAATACCGATTCCACCGCCGAGATTAACATGATCTGGTGCCTGACCAATCATCGTAGCCAACCGGGCGGCTAGCTCGAGCGTCTGCGCCTGCGTCTCGATAATCGCATCTGCGCTAAGCGCCTGCGAACCGGCAAATATGTGGAAGCCGCGCCAATCCGCTCCGGCTTCCAGTATCCGCTTTACCGTTGGCGCTACCAGTTCGATATCCATCCCGAACGGTTTCGCGCCGCCACCCATTTTCATACCCGACCCCTTTAGATCGAAGTCCGGATTCACCCGAATCGCAAGTCGCGGCGTACAGCCAAGTTCAGTACCGATGCGCAGTGCCCGGTCGCATTCGCTGGGCGATTCGAGATTGATCGTGACGCCGGTCTGGATCGCCTGTTCGAGTTCTTCATCCCGTTTGCCGGGGCCTGCAAAGCTGACATGTTCCGGAGCCGCCCCCGCATCGAGAGCCATCCGCAATTCCCCGCCGGAAGCGATATCAATACCGTCGGCCAGCCCGACCATTTGCCGGAGCAGCGGCGGAAACGGATTGGCCTTCATCGCATAATGAAGATCAAGAGCATCGGGCATCGCTGCCCGCAGCTGCGCCATCCGCGCATCAAGCCGGTTGCTCGAATAAACAAATAGCGGAGACCCGTTCGCCGCAACCAGCGCGCTGGTTTTCTGGCCACCGATAGCGAGTTCTCCATCGATCGCGGAATATCCCGGCGGGATTGGTCCTGTAGCTTTCGTCTTAATCATTCGACATCCATGCTGGCCAATGCGTTGCGGTCCAGCTTTCCATTGGGGTTTTTGGGAAATTCAGAAAGCGGGACAATATCCCTCGGGTGCATAAAATTCGGTAAATTCTGCTTTAAATATTTTACCAACTGCTCGGTGATGGTGGCGGATTGTGGCTCTGGATCAACCGCCCGAACAAACAACCGTATGGCTTGACCGAGACGTTCATCCGGCACCCCCAGGGCAACTGCTTCTGCGATTATTCCCGATTCAACCGCAATCTCCTCGATCTCGGTCGGGCTGATTCGGTTGCCCGAGCTTTTGATCATCGCATCATCCCGGCTGACAAAATAGAGCAATCCCTCCTCGCTGCGCTTCACGGTATCACCGGAAAAAACCGCTGTCCCGCCATAGCTGGAGGCCTCGGGTGCATTTCTGAATCGTTGCCCAGTCCGTTCTGGATCGTTCCAATAGCCCCGCGCCACCAGCGGCCCGCAATGGACAAGCTCACCGGCCTGATCGGGGCCGGCAATAGCGCCTGCTTTATCGACCACCAGAATTTCGGCGAATGGAATCGCCCTACCCATGCTGGTCGGATTATCGTCGATCAGGGCAGGATCAAGATAGGTTGATCGAAACGCCTCGGTCAGACCGTACATTGCATAAATATCGGTCCCGGAACCGAACAGGCCGCGCAATTGCTGGACCAATGTCGGGGTTAGCGCACCGCCGCTATTGGTCAGCCGCCGCATTGACGCCACCGCCTCTTCGGGCCACTCATGCTCGACCAATTGCACCCAGAGCGGGGGCACAGCGGCCAAAGTGGTGATTTTTTCGCGCGCGCATGCCTTCATGACGTCACGCGGAGTCAGATAGTCCAGCGGCACCGCGCATCCGCCAGCGGCCCACGCCGAAAACAGCTGGTTCTGACCATAGTCAAAGCTCAGCGGCAGCACGCAAATAGTGCGGTCATTGGCAGATAATTTGAGATATTCGGCAACGCTGAGTGCACCCAATGTCAGATTGGCATGACTGAGCATCACCCCTTTGGGACGGCCCGTCGATCCACTGGTGTAAAGAATCGCGGCTAGATTATCAGTATCGGTCGTTGCTGCACTGGGCACCATCGGTTCCGCAATCGATCCCAGATCGGAGGAGACAATCTTGTCTTCGAACAAACCACAATGGATATCGCTGTCTTCGAGCGTTTTCAGACGGCCGGAATTGCTGATCAACAGCCTGGCACCGCTGTCAGCCACGATATGTAAGACCTGGGCCGGTTTGAGTAGTGGATTGACCGGCACGTGGACCAGACCGGCCCGCGCCGCAGCCAGCGGCATTATGCAGGCCAACTCGGTCTTCGCCAGCCATGTCGCCACCCGGTCCCCTTTGGCAAGGCCCTGCCCCTGCAGCCATGCCGCCAGCAGGCCGACACGATGATTTAACATCTTGTAGCTAAGAGTCCCCGAACGCATGACGAGAGCGTCCGCTTCCGGATCCTTGCCTATCGCCAGATGGTCGAGCGGGAATGCGACATTTTCGGATGCAATATTCAATTGGTTTGACCTATGGGAAAAAGAGCAGATTTGTGACAGATACAACCTTAACCATGACCAGCGAATATCATAGTAATTTTCAATCCGTGCAAGCCATTGCAGGAGAAAAACTGGGCCGTTCGGTCCAGAAGTCGCTGTTCGACCGGATCGATTGGCTGAGACAGCTGCATGAGTTGTGTCTGCCGGACAAGTCCCCTTTGATCGTCCACAGCAGCGAAGGCGAGGCCGAAGCATGGATGTTCCTGATGAAAACCGGACTCGGCCGCTACGCTGCACTGGCCAACTGGTATAATTTCACCTTCCGCCCGATTTTTCTCGGCGACTATGATGAAGTGACCAAATTGGCTCTGCTCGCCAAACTCGCGAAAAAGCTGAAATCCACCTCTCATCGCATTGAAATTACGCCTGTTCCCGATGAGGATTCGGCCGCCAGCCTGACCGAGCGTGCGTTCGAACAAGCCGGCTGGATCGTGTTCCGGTCGAAGGCGGATGATAATCATATCCTCAACGTCAAAGGGCGCACTTTTGACCAATATTGGGCTGACCGGCCGGGCCAGCTGCGCAGCACCGTGCGGCGCAAAGCGAAGAAAAACCTGGTGTCCGTCAGGATCGAAAAGGAGTTTTCCGACGAAGACTGGAATGACTATGTCTCGGTTTACGAACGCAGCTGGAAACCCGAAGAAGGCAATCCCGATTTCCTGAAAAAGCTGGCGCAGCACGAAGCAGCAGCGGGCTGCATGCGTCTTGGCCTCGCCTATATCGACGGCGAGCCGGTGGCTGCACAATTCTGGACGGTTGAAAATGGCGAAGCACTGATTCACAAGCTGGCGCATATCGAGGATGCGACAAAATCTTCGCCCGGGACCTTGCTGTCCGTAGCCATGTTCCAGCATGTGATAGATATCGATCATGTCGATCTGATCGACTTTGGTACCGGCAATGATGGTTATAAGCGCGAGTGGATGGAAGAGGTCCGTGACCGCTACCGGCTAGAATTTTACTGGCCGAACAACCCGTTGTCGTGGTTACCGATTTTGCGACATTATGCCTCGGGCCTTGCCGGAAAGCGCGCTTCGCTTTAGGGAAACGCCGTTATCCGGATTCGGGGGTTTTTGATGCAGAATAAGGTTGAGTTGACGCCAGACGCCGCCGTGCGTGCCGTCATGCGGGATATTTTGGGCCTCAGCGAAGAGCAGGTCGCAGAATTTACAGCAGAAACCGAGCTTTTCGGCGCGCTTCCCGAATTGGACAGCATGGCTGTGGCAGGACTGCTCACCGAGCTGGAAGACCGTCTCGATATCATGATCGATGATGATGAGGTTGATGGCGAACTGTTTGAAACCTTTGGCAATCTTGTTGCCTTTGCCGAGATGAAAGTCACCGAGTGACTCTCGCCCCCGCATTCGTCTCTTACGAATTTGCGGATCGCAAAGAGCTTTGCTTGCATGTTCCGGCCCAATCTCCCCACCGGGTGATGCTTGTCCCTCCGCTGTTCGACGAGATGAACCGAATGCGCAAGATGATGGTGGACGTCATGCGATCGCTTCACGCGCTGCACATCAGCAGCTTCCTTCCGGACCTTCCGGGCACCAGTGAAAGCCTGACCCCGTCGGAGCGGGTCACGCTGGCAGATTGGAAGAAGGCCGTTCAGGCCTGCGCAGCGCAGCATCAGATTTCCCATATTGCTTCGTTTCGGGGAGGTGCCTTGATTATCTCCGACATCCCATCGGCGGAACACTGGATATTCAGCCCGGTCAAAGGCGCAACCGTGATACGGACGATGCTGCGGACCAAGATCGCAGCCGATCGGGAATCCGGATTGAACACAAGCCTCGCCGAGCTGGTCGCCGAGGCGGAAACAAAGCCTCTAGAACTGGCGGGAAATATCATCGGTTCCGAATTGTTCGCACAGCTAAACGCCGCCGACATAGCAGACATGCCCAACCAGCGGATCGTGCGTCTAGAATCTGACAGCAAGCCGAGCGACGGTCAGATCGCCGGATCAGCCCTGTGGCTCCGTGCAGAGCCGGACGACGATCTGACCATGTCTACGGCCATCGCGCAGGATATCGCCGGATGGATAGGCCAATGACGCGGACTTTCCACCAGATCCCCTGCAAAGACGAAATGCTCGCGGCAACACTGGACTCCGGGACGAGTTCAACCGCATTGATGATTGTCAGCGGGGGCAATGAAATCCGCTCCGGCGCCCATGGCGGCATGGCGCAACTGGCCTTGCGGATATCGCAGCACGGTTTTCCGGTGCTTCGCTATGACCGGCGCGGGATTGGTGAGAGTAGCGGTGAAAACCGCGAATTCCTCGGCAGCGCGGAAGACATATCAGCTGCGGCCCAATTTCTCCGGCAGGGACAGCCGCAGATCGACAGGATCATCGCGTTCGGTAATTGCGACGCGGCCACCGCATTGGCCCTGTACGGACCTGATGCAGCAATTGACGGCTATATGCTCGCCAACCCCTGGGTGATTGAAACGACCAGCGAACCGGATAGCGAAGAACCAACGATTTCGTCTGCCGCAATCCGGTCGCGCTATTGGGACCGGATCAGGAACCCTCGAACAATCATCGATTTATTGTCGGGAAGGATCGATTTCAGAAAACTGCTCAAGGGACTGAAGCAAGCCTCTAAGTCAGAAGAGAATAGCGCACTTTCGCTGCGATTACGCGATGCAATGTCGAAGCTCGACGGTAACAGCCAAATATTGCTGGCAAAACGTGATACCACGGCCCGTGCTTTTATTGCCGCCTGGAACAGCCCAGATTTTGCGGCAGTACGCGGAATATCCAGCATCACACTCGCCACCCTCGATAGCGCATCGCACAGCTTTGCCGATGAAGCCGCCAAGGACTGGCTCGTCGAGAAATTACTG
>RCMY010001471.1_pt1 | contig 22419 bp, 9 predicted proteins | sample 2041341 | NCBI WGS metagenome assembly RCMY01 (sample SAMN09708234, study PRJNA481090) | Marine sediment metagenome, whole genome shotgun sequencing project.
CCCACCCTTATCTGAACTTCAAGTTGCTGTCAAAAGTCTGAATAAAGGGGTCTATAATTATACTCAACAAAACTATTTCTAAAAAGTTCATTTTCCCATACCTATCACTAAACTTTTAGGAAGTTCACCGAAAGGTCATTTTTTATATAGGACAAACGGCGGTTTAAATGTACTTTTTTGGTTCCGTAAAAGGTGAATTACCGGAACTACTAAAAAGAACGACAAATGGAACTGGAATCATTTATTTGAAATGCTTTTCAATCTAGTTCTATAATACGGCCGTTTTATAGGGTCAACAAGAATTTCTGAAATTTAAAATCAATTTAAAGTGTACTGCTTCATCCATTCCCAATTTACTTCAGCTCCTTTCATGAGATGATTGGTACCATTGGGATATTCATGCTGCAGATTCTTGATCAAAACGACCTTAAACTCGATGTACGAACCAGTAGGGCCAGGGTACGTGGCCGTTACGGCAACGTTCGGATCTCCCGATACCGTGTAAACCGAATTAAATCCGAAAGTATTGATATGGGTCTGCACAGTTTCCTGAAAAGGACTTGTGGTCAATAAACTATCCAGCGCATCCATGGGCAGTGGCGGTAGGTTGCTATCATCGGCATTTCCAATCTGGTAGGTTATAGGCAATGGTCGTTTCGGAACATGTATAGCTTTTATTGATGTTGCTCTCGCAGTTTCAACAATAGCTGCAAAAACATCGCTCATTTCAATGGCACAGTTCAATGCCATATCCCCGCCATTGGAAAAACCGACCAGATACATTCCCTTTTCATCCACATTGAATTTCGATTCCAGCTGTTCAACTATCTGCCTTAAAAATTTGATATCGTCCCTAGGGTTTTCGTCCGTGCAATACGAGGCATCGTCTTCTAGCCTATTCCATTTGGTGGTTCGTTTTGTGCCCCCACCAACCGTGTTGATACAATATTCCCATGAAGAAGGGTAGACCGTAAGAATGTTTTCGGTTTCGCCCAGCTCTTTCCATCCGGAGATGTTATAGAATTTCTCCCCGTTGCCGCTACTACCGTGCAGCATGAATACCACCGGGATCGGATCCTTATCCGCATAGCTTTTGGGAACATGCACAAAATATTCCCTTATATCACCATTAATAGTGAGGGTAAACCGGTTTTTGCCCACATCATATTCCTTTGACGTTTCGTTGTCTAATGATTTATCTTCCGAACAATGCATCAGCAATAGAAGGCCCAGTACTCCGATGCCTAAATTATAAATTATACCCCAGCTACGTGTTATCATTCTTTTATGATCTTATGGGTTTCCCTTTTTCCGCCCATATCAACAATCTCGACAAAATAGATTCCCGGTTTACCTGCTACCTCAAAATCAATTTTTTCCTTGTTTTTATACGTTTCGGTAGAAATAAGTTCGCCGTTAAAATTTTTTACGCTTAACGTAGTTGATTTAGAAACCTGACCCAAATTGAGTGTCAGGTTTTCGGATGTGGGGTTCGGAAATACTTTACTCGAAATACTACTTGAAGGGGGGAGTGGAACAGCTAGAGTACCCAATTTCTGGATAAAAATATCGGTAAACCCTTCCGAAACATGATCATCTATGCCAGTTCCGGGATCAAAGTCAACCGTTTCATCGAACCATCCTACGGTATAAACGTTTAAGTTTTCGTCGACCGTTATTGCATTCCCTGTATCCGCGATACCTGCACCCATCTTTTTTGCCCATGTAAAATGCCCTAAAGTCCCTAGCTTTAAAATGAAAATATCGGTCGATCCATTTGAGGAAAGATCATAAGTATCCGGTCCAGGGTTGAAATCTACCGTTTGTGAAAAATATCCGGTAGTATAGACTTTTCCCGCTAGGTCAATACTTATCGAGAATGCCGCATCCAGCCCACTTCCTCCGATTCCTTTTGCCCAAATAAAACTGCCCGAGGCGTCCAATTTGGAAATAAAAATATCCTTGCCCCCTTGTGAAAAAAGAGTATAGGCCAGCACCGTATTTGGGTTAAAGTCGGCCACCCCTTCAAAAGAACCTGTGGTGTACACATTGCCTCCAAGACCCGTGGCAATGCCATTACCAACATCCTCTCCGGTTCCACCCATACGTTTTGCACCTACAAAAAGCCCGGTATTGTCAAGTTTAGATACAAAAACATCCCTGTCGCCTGCCGAATCAAGGTTTCGTATACCCGCCCCGGGATCAAAGTCGACCGTTTCCTCAAAATAGCCTGTTGTAAAAATATTTCCGGAAACATCAAGAGCTATGGAGTTTCCAACATCATACCCCATTCCCCCTATCCTTTTGGCACCGACAAAATTACCCGCATCATCCAGTTTGGAGATAAAAATATCGGTATTTCCCGTCGAGGTCAAATTATGTGTGCCGACTCCATCGGGATCAAAATCCGCTATATCGCGAAAGAAACCTGTGGTATACACCCCGCCAAGATCATCTAAGATGATAGAATTTCCCTTGTCATCCAATGGTCCTCCCATCTTCTTCGCCCAGACAAAATTACCCGAGGTATCCAATTTGGAAATAAAAATATCCTCTCCGCCGTCTGAAATAAGATTATGTACTACGACAACATCGGGATCAAAGTCGGCCGTGTCAGTAAAATACCCTGTGATATAAGCGTTACCAGCAGTATCTACACGTATGCCATGTCCGCTATCGGCTTCAGTTCCTCCCATTTTTTTTGCCCAGACAAAATTGCCTGATGCATCCAGTTTTGAAACAAAAACATCATTGCTTCCCTCCGAAACAAGTTCGTGTATTCCGACAGGATCAGGATCAAAATCTACCGTTCCCTGAAAGAATCCCGTGGTATACACATTCCCTAATGTATCCACATCTACGGATTTTGCTCCGTCAATCGAAACATCCCCCATACTTTTTGCCCATTCATAAATCTGTGCATTTCCTATCGGTCCAATGGGAGCAATTTGACCCAACATCGTGTTTATTTGAAAAATGCCGATATAAACAATACCATACGTTTTAAGTAAATTTTTCATCTTTTTAGTTTTTTATGATTTATAAATATTGCGAAGCAATGTGTCCGATGTCATAGACATCACCACATTCGCCATATTCGTATTTTGATGGGGAAATCTTTTGGTCGGAGTGCGCGGAAGAAAGCAAAACACGCTGTTTTGATTATTTTTTATGGTTATCCACTCACGTTTTGGACCTAATTGTAAGATTGATAGTTTAGTCAAACCAATCCCTGTCTCCTTCTGCCGTGATGACATAGGTAGCCTTAGCATACAATTGTTTTAAGGTGCCAAGACCATCAGGCGAGTCTGGAGAGGCAACCTGTTTACCTTCAAGAAAATGATCGCTAAGCAACGTAAATTCAAACGTGGGACCGATACCCATTCGAGTTTCATTTCTTTTGACATTTTCAATAATCAGTTTACGGTCTTCTATTCGATAATCGGCTTCTATATCCAATGGGAGTGTTTTTGTGAAAGTTTCTCCATGGGAAACAAAATAAGCGGCAGAATTGCTGCAAAAATCGCTACCCCAAATATCAAGGTTTTGATATTCCGAATTTTCATACCCTATAATATTACCTTCAGGAAACAGGTGAAAAAACATGGATTTGGTAACACCTATGGTTTCATAATCAAGAATTTTAGTATTTGCATCGCTGCAAAAGCCGTTTGGTTCACTTTGACCTCCTATACAGCAACCCGGGGTTGTACCCGGGGTTTTGTCCTTCTTAAAGGGAAAACTCTTAAGTTTGCTCGCCGAATCCTTAGTTGATTTCCAGTACCATCGTTGAATGCTGGATACTGTCCAATTACCATTGTCTGTATCTTTTAGTTCTTCTATTACTACCGGCACTTCAAATTCATCAAGTGGAGTACCTGCATCATCTAAGGGCACAATTTTTACCGGAAATTCGAGGGGAAGCTTTGGGAATGCCGATGGATTAAAACCAAAGTACAAAACCTCATATTCATCAGATTCTTCATCTTCACGAAAAGTAGCCTCTATATAAGAATCCGCTCCCGGCACATAAAACCAAGCTGATGCCACTACAAGGCCGAAAGGCTTTTTAATGATAATGCGCTGCTCTAGACTCTCTATCGGAGCCCAAAAAATAGTATCTGAATCTATTTTGAGGTCTTCCGGCATTGTCTTTGAAGTTTTGGAACTAGGCAATTCACCTTTAATAATCTTCATATTATCTAGAATAAGGCTTTGCGTAACCAAATCTGGGTCTACTTCCGGCGATTCCTCGGCTGTGGAATCTTGAACAACCCCAACGGGATTTTCGGGATCAGTTTTGGGGGTGGGGTCGCTTACTTCGGGGCGGTCATCTTTGCCACAGGCAACAACGATTAAAAAAATAGAAAGTAGTTGTAACGTTAGTTTTCCTAATTTTTTTAATACAGGTCTCATAATTTATAGTTTTTACAATTAAATATGATTAAATGTAAAAGCTATACTTACGTATTACTATCGGAAATTGATAAGTGGATGGTAAACAGGAATAAGTGTTTGGACTTAATTTATAGACGGTTTTTGAACTCGTCTAGACTTTTTGCAACAGTTTTAAAAAACCTTCTTTTTTTCGTCGGGAAACATCTAAGTGATTCCCGCCAGTAACCATTACATAGCCTCCTTCGCCCTTTATGTATTTGACGACATGGTTCAAGTTGACCAAGGTAGCATGGTGGATGCGGCAAAAATCGGTTTCAGGGAGTATGTTTTCAAACTCCTTGATATTTTTGGAGACAGTAATCTTCTTGTTTTCAATGAAGTGGAGTATGGTATAACTTCCTTCGGCGGCGCAATAGACAATATCTTCCAATTTTTGAAGAATGATCTCATTATCGGAAGGAATGGCCAAGCGTTTTAACTTTTCCTGTCCGTATTTGATATTGCTCAACAAAGATCGGTAATGCGCCGTGCTGCTTTTTTGTTTTTGTTTTACTTTTTCAATGGCTGACACCAAATCATCAACATCGATAGGTTTCAACAAATAATCCAATGCGCTAAACTTTATTGCTTTTATGGCGTAGTGGTCAAAGGCGGTTACAAAAATGACCTCAAAATTGATGTCGACAACCTTTCCCAACAGATCAAAACCGGACATATTAGGCATCTGAACGTCCAGAAAGACTAGACTCGGGCCTAATGCAGCTATTTTTTCAAGTCCCTCCTCTGGCGATTCACATAAAGCTAGAATCTCAATTTCAGGGCAGAATTTTTTAAGGGCAAGGGAGAGTACTTCCCTAGCGTCTTCCTCGTCGTCTATGATAATTGCTCTGATCATGGTATTCAGCTATGAAATGGGTATCGAAACATTTACCTGTGTTCCCGAAGCCTTATTTTCTTTATCCTTCAGGTCAACGATTTCTATCGCCTTCTTTATCTTTTCCTTTGTCAATAATCTAAGACGCTCTGCCGTAATTTTGATACCCATAGATTTCTTATGATACCCATTTTGGGTTTGTAGCAAAAGTGATTTTTCCCTTCCTACCCCGTTATCGGTAATAGTACAATGCAATTCGTCTTTTGTTTCTTTAATATCTATTTCTAGATGGCCGCGGCTTTTTTTATGCATTAACCCATGCCAAATGGCATTTTCTACAAAGGGTTGTAATACCATCGGGGGCAGATAGGTACTTTCTTTATCGATGCTTTTTTCGACCTCGATATGGTAATCCAACTTATTCTTAAAACGAATGGACTCTAGTTGTATGTAGGATTCCAGCATCTGCAACTCGTCTTGCAGACTGACTTTGGGTTGCTCTGAATTTTCAAGCATCAGCCGTACCAGTTTGGAAAACTTGGACAGGTATTTACTGGCCTTCTCATTTTCTTCGGCCATAATCATCCGATTGATAGAGTTCATACAATTGAACAGAAAATGCGGATTCATCTGTGCTCTAAGTGCTTTCATTTCCAAGGTGCCCAATTCTTCCTTGGTTTTGGACAATCGAATCTCCTCATTTTTAGTCGCTACTAATTTTTGATTTTTTAGTCTTGAACGAAGGGTGTAGAATATCAGCCCTGCGATAATGGCAAGTAATGCAAGGCCGATCAATAAAGCATTCTGTAAGGTTGCCTGATTTTGGGCTTCTACTTCCTTTACTTCATTCTTCTTGGTAAGTAAGGCAATTTCTTGATCTTTTTGGGCGGTCTGGTATTTGGTTTCCAGGGCTATCATTTGTCTATTTCTCTCAGAGTTGAAGATGGAATCTTTAATTGTCGCATGCAAATCTTGATATTTAAATGCCATATTCATATTCCCCATATCCCTATATAATTCCTTCAATGATTTATAGGAGTCTACGAGAATGGGTTTCGAGCCTATTTCTTTTGCAAGTTCCAAACTTTTAAGAAGGTGTTCCGATGCGGGTGAAGTCTGATTTAATTTTCTGTAAGTATTGCCTACTTTGTTATGGCTAATGGCCAAATCCCTCTGGGATGGAAGGTTTTTTCTTTGCTTCAAAGATTTTAAATGATAATCGAGTGCCTTAATGTATTCTCCCATTTCGTAAAAAAGATTGCCCAAATTTTCGTGAACGCTCGCTATATGGTTAGGTGAATCAATGCTAATAGTTATCTCGAGTACTCTTAAAAGGTAGATTTTTGCTTTTTCAAACTCATGTAACATTCTATAGGTGTTTCCTAACCCCCCCAAGCTATTAGACAAATCCAATTGATTATCAAGTTGCTCATGTATTGCAATGGATTCTTGATAACTGCTTATAGCTTCAGGAAATCTGTTCATTTTTTTTTGCAGGTTAGCTATTGAATTAAGGGTAAAACCTATACTGTATAGGTTTTTTTCGCTCTTGTATATTCTTAAAATGCGATGATAAGCAACAAGGGCTTCTGGATAATTCCCCAAATAGCTCTCAATTACCCCAACTTGGTATAAACCTGCTGCCATTTTTACACTATCCCCTGTTTTTTGGTGAAAATTTACATAATTCTGAAGATGTTTTAAACTATTGTAATGGTCCCCGCCGAACCTTCCTATGACCCCGTAATAAAAATGAGATTTCGCAACACCCTCTTGATCATCATTATTTACAGAAATCAACCGTAGACTATCTGCATAAAACCCAGCAGAATCTAATTTGGTGCGTGTAATTGCATAATTCCAACTTAGATCAGCATAAGCACTGGCTCTGATAGAATCAGAAATAGCGGTTCTTACAACGTGTTTTAAACTATCGATTACTGAGGAAGATTGTGAAAAACTTACAGAAACAGTTAGGAAAACGGGAAAAATCACATATTTCAAAAAACGATTCCGTTTCATAACAGGGAAAATTTATAAGGGAAGACTTTTGATAAAATCAGTGTATTTTCAATACCAAAAAAATCGAAATACGTGAAAATCAGTCGAATAGTTGACCATTACCCCAATCCAAACTTATATAAAAAACGGTAAACCAACTGCCATTTGCAATCGAAAACTTATAACTGGTCAGAAATCCAGTATAAATGGTATTGAAGTATTGCCAAATGGTCAGAATATTTATTGGAAAGAGAATGATTTTGTAATTTTATTTTAAACCCTCCATGAGCTGATTGGCATCTTTCATTGTATATTTTGGATCCGATAAGTTCAACTTCCATTTATCGGCATTGGGACAATCGAAAATTCCCGAGGCATTAAAAATGTGATAATTGTTCACCCAAATATCATATTTTGGATAATCTTCACGCAATGTTTTATCTACATAAATGTTGAACTTCCCTTTATGGAAACGAATTCCGTTAATTTTCGGCTGCAAATGTCTGATTAGGTCAGTTAAGGCTTTATCATACTTTTCCCTAAACTTGTCCCAGTCGTTTTTTCTGTTATCGGGCAACCATCCCGTTATTTCAATAAATGTACAATCCCTATCATACGCCGGGCACAAATAATGATTCGACCTTTGTGTAAACCGAATACCTGTAGGGGTTAAGAAATTGACCTTTGTAGTGGTCAAAAAGTTTATCGAAGTCTCTATGGCTTTTATAGTTTCGGATATTGGTACGCTAAACTCAATGGAAATTCCGAAATCTGAGGTCTCCGGGTCGCCTTCGAACTTGGTATTATCCATTCTATCGTTTTTAAGGGAAGGATCGTACTTGGTGTTGTTGTCCCGCAATCGTCGTATGGCCCTATAATAAACCGAAGCCCCATAACCTCTTAAGAAATGATCCTTGTTAGAGGCTTTGAAAAACCCACTTGTAAGTGTCTGAACCGTCACATCAGAAGGTTTCCCGTTGTTAAATACGCCATTTACATCAAATGTACTACCACTTACAAATCGACCCAAATTGCCCACAGCGGTTCTGGGCCTCATTGGTGGCCAAATTTTATGTATTTCAGGGGTATCGTCCCAATCATGCGGTTTGAGTTGAACGGGTTGCTCGTTCCAAGTATCGATTCTGCAATGTATATCATTATTGATTTCCCCCTTCTTTAGACATTCGGCGGTATGTACGTACAATTTTACCTGATGATTGTTTACCAGCAACTTGGGAACCCCTTTGACGGTATCGTTCAATTTATCCTTGATTCCTTTCCAAGTCGTATGCTGAAAGTTTTCATCCAACCAGTACAGATTCCTTATTTCTAAGGTATAGGCATACACTATTCCAAATAGCCCATATCCACAGACCACGGAATGGAACACCTCGTCATTTTGTATCAAATGCAAGCCTTTAGCTTCTTTTTTGAAGCGTGCGGGGTCCGATATTCCATTTTTAGGTTCGATTACCCAACATTCTACGGTATGATTCCCTTTGGAAACAGCTTTTACCACATACATTTCGACAGATTTCACCATATCGGAAAAACCTGGCAACGAAATTCCCGTACCATGGGTATTGGTATTGATCACCCCGGATATAGTCTGACCGTCAAAAGGCCCCATATTGATTAATCCCAAATTTTTTGGTACAAGAATATTGCGATTTAAGGTCCGTATTAAAGTTCCCGCTTTTACCCGTACCAAATCGTTCGTGTTTTTTACCAACTGGATCTCACTTTTTGGTTTCAACCAGGAATACGCATTTAGCTCGCCCGATAATTTAGAAAGATCAATTAACATGTTATTGGCGACAGGCTGTGCCACTTTTGAATGCGAATGTCCCGAACCGACCACTTTTACCTTAAGGTCCTTTTTAACTGCATCTACCAATATCTCTTTTATCTCGTCTCCCGATGCGGGGAAATGGTATCTGGCGTTAGAGATTTCGGTCTCATGACTGTCTAACCAATTTTTCCAAGTACGCTTCGATTCCCATTTCGTATTGATCACATTTAGACTGCTTTTAGGCAATTCTTTAATATCGCTCTCGACAACCAGATTGGTACCGGGCATGGTTACCTTATACCTAAAAGTTTGAATCCCCCCGGTATCCTTGCCTTTTCCGGTACCTGAGAATTCCCCGTCGGATCCACTTATCTTATCTACAATAAGATCATCTGCGTTATTTTTTTTAAAATTATCGGTTTCCCATATCCTAACCCTCGCCCCTTTAACGGATTTACCGTCTTTATAAACCACTCTGCCGACTATCGTGATATTTTTCTTTTGTTCCTCTTCCTTTTCTTGCGCAGGGGATAACCATTTGGTATTAAGTGTCTCAAAAAAGTCATGTGGATTCAGAATGTTTGTACCTTCCTTGACTTTTTCTTTATAAGTTACCTTATAGCGGTATGTGGCTTTATCCACAATTCCAGAATCCTTCCACCTACCCGAACCTGAGAACCGTCCATTGGCATCGGAGGTATCGTTCACGATAAGATCATCTTGATTGTTTTTTTGTAGTGCATCAGTTTCCCAAATTTTGACAACAGCTCCCCTTATGGCCGTTCCATCCTTATAAACCACTTTTCCGTTTATTGTTATGGAATCTTTTTCCGCTTCTTCTTTTTCTTGTGCAGGTGACAGCCAATTGGTATTTAGTTCTTCAAAAAAGCTATGCGGGTTTAGAATGTTTGTGCCTTCCTTGACCTTACCTTTAAAGCTAACTTTATAGCGATAGGTGGCTTTATCTATTGGGCCCGAGTCTTTCCATTTTCCCGAGCCTGAAAAATGTCCATTGATATCAGAAGTATCATTAACAATTAGGTCATCAGCATTACTCTTCTGAAGACTATCGGTTTCCCAGATCTGTACAACGGCCCCAGAGATGGCCTTGCCATCTTTATAGACCACTTTGCCGCTGATCGTAACGGAATCTTTTTCTTCCTCATCCTTTTCTTGGGCAGGTGAAAGCCAACTCGTCTTTACCTCATCGAAAAAATCATGCGGATTGGTAATATTCGAACCTTTCTTTAATTTTCCATCATAGGTAACCTCATACCTATAGGTACCCAATACGTCGGTCAATCCCGAATCTTTCCATTCGCCCTTGCCCGAAAATTTTCCGTTATTATCCGTAGTATCGTTTACGATAAGATCATCTGAATTCTTCTTTTGCAGACTATCTGTTTCCCAAATTTTAATTTTAGCTCCTTTTATTGGTTTTTTATCCTTAAAAAGTACCTTTCCCGAAATTGTGATTTCTTTTGACATAACATAAATGTTTAGATTATTATTTTTTTTAGCGAAATTATTGGTTGTTGGATTCATCTTGAACCAATAAACTCAAGAGGGAAATTTTGGGGAATACTATTTTATTTTAAGCGGAAGAAGGTCTGGGAACATTTCCCTTATTTAGGCTAATACAAGGTTTTCCATCAGGTAGAATTTCCTTTTCTAACACAACAATCGATCAGGAAGCAAAAATTCAAAAATGAACATTAATAATAATCTGCATCAGTATCTTGACCTTTTCAAACAAAGTTTAGAATTATACTAAACAAGACTTGCTAAAAATTAGGGCAGTAAAAATAGTAGCGTCGCTTCCTCAGCTTCAGGGAACCCAAACCTTTTTAATTCTGTTGAACTAGTACCTATATCCCTTTGGAAGGTAAAATCTAGCTTAAAAATTCCTGTGTTCAAGCTACTGTGTAAATCACTGAAATTGTTTACGAATAGCAGACATTTACTTTCATCCTCCTTTTTAAGCAAAGTGATATCTTTTTTGGTAAAGAGTGTAGTGCTATCAAGTATACTCCGCTGATGCATAATTTCTGCCTCGAAATTTAATACTCTGAGTTGGCTTCCGTTCAAAGGCAAGGTTTCCGTTGTATTATTGGCATAAAGGCTAATATGTTCCGTATCGCCAGTTGTGGCAATGGGTTCCACACCATTATGGATTCGAATACGGGTCCCGGCCAAATAGGTGTCGCCTATCGGAAATTGAAAATAAACCTGGTACGCTTCTTCATCGGTTGAGCCTAGCTCTCGGTATTCGATAACCCAATCTGCCAGTCCGGTCGATTCCATAACCAATATATCGATCCATTGTGATGGGTCTGTTTTACCGCCTATGATTTTTATCTTTCCATCGTGCGCTTCAATGACCTCACTCGTATTGGAATGTGACACCGTTAGTTCCGTACGTGACCAATCAAACGGTTCCGGACTTTCCAATAAGAGACCATAGGATCCATTTTGATCACTGATCGACGTTATTTCCAATCGCTCAGGTGTCATTCGCGGATTCATATCAAAATGCTCCATAAGCTGCTCAAATTGTACCTGCTCTTCTTCGCCATTGTTCAAGTGCTGTTCCAATACAACAGTATCGATGGTGTAGCCGGGGTCGTTAAGCAATGCAAAATGATCCCATGCTAGGTCTTCAAAAGCATGAATTTGGTGCATGAAATTGGAATATCTGGAACTTATAAATGTAAATTCAAAAATGCTCGTTCCATCTTCATCCTCATTTTCATCTACAGCAACAAGCTGTGCCCGGTATTGAGTCTGCGGCTTTAGTAATAAGTCCCTTGAAGATGCGATAGAAGTTACATTGGTTTCTATGTCCTGACTAATCATTGTGATACAGCCACTTTCATCAAGGATGTCCTGATAAGTGGTTTCTTCCTCGGTCAGGGACAACTCCGGATTATCACCCCATAAATTCAAAAATTCCAAGGTGTTTCCGGCCGCATCTAAAACGGGAAGGTTATTGTTGTCTAGCAGCCGGATTTTTAAAGATAGTCCCGCCATTTGATACATTTGGTCAATATAAGAATCATTGTAGGCCACCCCGATATCGTAAGAGCGATAGACCCTTGTTTGTACCGCATCGGCAGTTGCCCCAATAGGAACCGTATAGTCGACATAAGGGGAAAGATCTCGTAAGGAGCCGTCCAGATCGTACCTGTCTTTAGGTTCTGTGCCCACTTCATCTTGGGTACCGGCAGTAGGCCCGGCCGGGTTGCCTGTTTTAAAATACATATATTCGGTAAAATCTTCCGCAACCCAAGCGTCGTTATTTTTTCTACGACTGGTGGCTGTATCGATTTTCAGGCGGTAGTACTTATTCGGATACAGAATCTGTTCCGTGTGCTTGCCCCAGTTTTCTTCCAGGCTTTCCTGTAAGTGCTTCTCCAAATTCGCGTTGTAATCATAGATTTCCTGGGCTTCTTCGGTAACCCCACAAACGCGAATGATCTTATACCATCCTGTTATGAGATAAGAACGGAATGGTTCTTCGGATTGGGTTTCGATCAGTACGGGCAGTACCTCATCATCGGCCAAGCTTGCGGGAATATCGAAGGGGATTTGCTGCACTTCTGCATTATCCTTGTCGTATACATAGATAGTACCGTTAGAGTTTTTGGAAAGATGAACATCTGCCTTTAAAATATCTTCGGGAGCGGTAACCAGTATATTCATGGTTTCAACCGGATGGTCAACCGTATAACAGATGTCGAGAAGTCGAATACGATTTCCCAACACCCCGATTTTTCTTATGGGGTCACCTGCAGAAGTAAGTTTTAACTGTACGATGGTATTACTGTCGACAATCACCTGAGTGTCCAGGATATTCCCAACTTCATCAAAAGCCGTAAATACCGTATTGTCAGTAATGATACAGGTGATCCATACTTCTAAGGGAATGTTGTCAAAGGAGATTTCTGGAAAATGTATAAAAACGGGGATAAATTTGTTGTCAATATCAAATTGGGAGTCACTGATATAAAGTTCCACGTCTTCATTGGAATATTCGTCTGTTAGTTTTAAATAGGAGTCATAACCAATACCTGCTGAAAAAACTACCTTTTCTATTGTTTTTAGTTGGAAGTTTTCGGTCTCTTCCTGAGCTTTGATGTTTAAACACACCATAGTCTCGTAGTTATCAGCATTCATCAGGGCACTATTGGTGCCTAACCAAGGGGCATCATAGCCAAGTACCACCATAGGATAGGGCGAAGTAAACAAATATGCATCTTGTTCCATTAGCCCATAGTAATAGCCATGTTCGCGCTCTTCAAAATCTGCACATAATTCTTCCAGTTCTGGGACATCGGTACAGGGATAGTTGGGGTTGTATACATCGAGTAGCCCGAACCACGTTACTTTTTCCTCGAGCAAGCGGGAGATTTCAAAAGGTGTTGACGCATTTAAGACCAGTTTGGTATTGACCATGTCATCTTCCCCGGGTATCGCCTGCCAAGTTCCTGATAGTTTATATTCACTAAGGCCTTCGTTTACCAAGTCTGCCGCAAAAATTGAATAGTCGGTCCATTGCTCTCCATCGTCCGTTTCATTCCAACTATCACGGTATTCTAGTGTTACACCTAATAGTTCGTATTTAAAGTCATAGTCCCCCACCACTTCATAACCGGTATTCATATTTGGGTTTGATCCAAGCGCTTCAGTGTCATTATCGGGATTTCCCAAATCGATCATCGGCTTATCAAAATTCAAAACCATATAGACATCGGGCGGGACCACTGGTATGTTTCCAAAGGAAGTGTTCGCAGTATCGCTGCCTAGGTAAAAACCATCATCGTCAAGTTGGTAGATACTGCTTTTTTGAATATCCCAGTTTTGGGCCACTTTTCGGTGTTCTATCCCTAAGGTGGCGGAAAGCGGAACCGGGTATGGAGGCACGTCTGGCCTGGCCCAATTTAATTTTATGGTCGCTTTGAGTTTACCCACGGCCATTTTGAGTTGCACTTTTAAGGAAGCTTCTATACTGACAGGTCTAGGAGCCTGAACGGTTACATCGGCGTCTACCGAAATCCCTAATTTAACGATTTTGGCGCTGAGCTCGGCATTACCGTAAAGGGTCACCGTTCCCTTGGCCTGCAGTGGATGGGTACTTATGGACAGTTCCCCGCTCATCCAGGATTCCAAAACGACCCTTAAAACCCCGTATTTTTTATCGAGGCCGTATCCGATCCAGGCACCCATTTGTAGCCCGCCGTTATTTAACATTAAGTAGGTTTGGGCCTTAAAAAAACTATAAATATCGGCACGGATACGTTTTGATTCCGGTTTGTTTTCACCTAGGTACAGATGCCAACCGCTCGGGTTTGCCGTACTAAAATAGGCTTCCGCGGAACCGGAAATATCCAAGAGTTCACCATTGGGCTTTGGACTTTGATATGCTGCGGAAATATTCAGCAAAAAGGTTCCCGTATTGGGATCGAGTACGGCGAGGACTTGCATCATAAAACTATCGTTGAGTGATAGCATTCCAGCATGCCCCTCAATCAGGAGAATCGGCCCTGGTATTAAGATGACAAATAAAGCCTTGGCTTTTGCGGTAAATTTTGAGTCGGGCAAGGTGCCTACCGTGAGGCCGGCACCAAAGGCCATGGCTCCTTTTTCATTATACCAGGGACCATCCGGACTGGCATCGGTGAGGTTTGGACGATCATCAACGTCAGTATAGTTGATCAAATCTTTATAGTTCACCGTCATATTGTTTCCATAAAGACCAGCTAGACCATAAAGACCAAGCACCGGCGGACCAAGTGGAAGCCCGATGGGCAGGTCAAGATCTACTGCGATATAGAAATAGTTGTAATCCGTAGATTTACCGGCGATAAACTGCGCATCTATTCCCAAATTGATGGGGATAAGATTAAGGTCTACGCTCCCTCGAAATTCTTTAATGGCCGGGTGGTCTTCAGTTGCCGGCTCATCGATAAAATAGACAGATCCGTCAAAAGTGAGTACACCTTTGATTTCGAAGGCAAGGTAAACGCCCCCGATCTTTAGTTTAAACAACAATTCGCCAAACTCATCTATTCCCCACATTACCTGAAGCCCTTCTACTCCGCCACTCAGGGGCAAGCCCTGTGCGATCTGCATTCCTCCTGAGAATCCGGCCCATCTGTACAACACCCCATCGATCTCATCACTACCAAAGCCCAGTTTGGCAATTTCAATCTGAAAGCCATGGAAGTCCAAGGCTTTTTGACTGGGTAGTTCAATCCATCCGCCATCTACTTTTACGGTGCCATCGCTTCCGATGGTCAGCCCTTTTAATTCAAAGGATGGCCAATTAAGACCGGCAATTAAAGGAGTGATCTTCCCGCTCAGTTTTATGGAAAAGGTACTGTCCACCTTAATAAATTCTAGGCTGGTGACTTCTATGAAGATGATATTCTCTTTTTCGAGAAGGATTAAGCCATCGGGATTGGCGAGGGCGATGGTAAAGTCACCGTCATTGGTGAGGCCTAAATCTACATTTATTGGCAAATCGAAGAAAGGAATAACGAGGCTTCCTTTTATTGTATTTCCCGCAATCGTATTTTGATAAAATGAAAGGCCTATCTCTTCAAGGGCAAAGGGCATACCAAATAGATCCCCAACACCATCACCGGTGAAAGTGCCTGTATTTTCATCAAAAGTATTGTTCCAATTGCCGGAGATATCACCAGAGATGCCCCCGTTTCCGATGTGGAAATTTTCGAAAGTCAGATCGTTTGGCAGAATAGCTACATTGATATCAGCAGGTAGGTGCACCGTAATTACTTTAAATACCACACCTTTCCATGCTTCGGTAAAGCCTAAGGCCAAAGATTCTGGTAGCGCTTCTTTTTCGGAAAGATCAAATGCAATTTCACCTTCAATGACTACTCCGGAATCACCGATCATAACAGGGTCCAGAAAAAAGCTATTACCCCCCGTAAACGAGATGGTCAAATCCTTGTCCATCTCAATTCCGGCGGAAAGCGAAATATTGATACTCTCATTATCGGGATCAGGGATAAACCTATCTCCATTATTTACAACTGGAATAAGTAAATTGGAATCAAATCGTAGTTTTAATTCTCCCAGTAAATACGTAGTGAAGCTATCTGGAAGGCCTCCAGTCCAGCCAATGGTCACCAATGAGTCCGCACCATCACCGAATACAATCTCCAGACCGTCAAGTCCCACCAGAGAAAGGCTAACTTCCTCTGAAAAACTTAAGGAATATTCTACAGTTACGGATTCATCCGAATTTTCTAATTCAGAATAATCCGTAATAATTACGGTACTCAGTAATTCTAATAAATCTCCATCTGATTTCACTAAATCCAATGGGATAACATCCAAGTCTACTGCTGACAATAAAGGTATTCCGTCCATAATTATCTCAAATTTTCGGGCCCGGCATACGGCCATATTACATTGTTAACCATGAAGGCGTGATATTCGGGAACAGTGAGGTCTTCGAAATGATAAGCGTTTAAACGTCCCGTCGTTTGGCCTGTGTCTCTGTCGGTATGTACATATGACTTCATAAGATCAAATGCAGCTACAGGTTCAGAAAAATCAACATTATTTTGCTCGGAATGCTCCTCATAAAGTGTAGATCTTAAATTTTTGACAAACAATCCTTCTTCGTCTACGATCCCTAATTTTAATTCTCCATCATGACACATGCTTCTTTGATCAAAATTGGCAGAGCCTATCAAAGCGAACTCATCGTCAACAAGAAACATTTTTGAGTGGACGGTTATGGCGTCAGCTATATTGGTGCCATTAACAAGGAAAGCAACGAAAAAATTGGACCCGTTGGACTCGGCAATGTTAGATAAGAAGTTTAAAGAATAATTTCGCTGGTATTTACCAAATCCCAGAGTCGATGAGAAGTCAACAATTACACCTAATCTAACGCCTCTCTTTAGAGCCTCTCCTAATTGATAGATTAAATCGGTTTCTTGTGCATCAGGATTGGGGTTTTGATCGCAACAAGGGGGCCAAGCAAAGGTCAAAAATGTTTGATCCTCAATGTATATATAAGTCTCCGCCTTTTTAATGGCATTTAAAGTGGATGCCCAGATTGAGAATTCACCTTCTCCTGGATTGTTTGCCCAAGAATATGAAAATAGCCCAATACCGTAAGTTCTTAATACTTGAATGGAATGTTGCGAACCAGTTGTTGCGTAGGATCCTACCGTCTGTGTTATTTCTGGATGGTCGGGATCCACGGCGTGAAATGGCGAATTTTCTATTCTTGTTGGGTTATTCCACCTTTCTACAAAGGTCTTTTCAATATCCGCCACTGCTGGTCCCTCAACCAATACTCCAAAATCATGAGTGCGGGGATCGTTAGAGTGACTATTTGTATCAAAACGTTTCTCCGTAATATCAATCGACCCAACTAATGCTGAGCCGCCAGCATTTGTTTTTGCAACCATAAACTTTTGATGGTTGCTACCCCAAAAGGGAAACCTGTACTCCATTACGGATGCCACTCCTCCAGAATTTAAACTATCATTAGCCGATGTCTTAATATTAACTCCATACCTGTTCCCGTCAATGAATTGAAAAACAGAAGCACCACGATCAACCGCATCGATCAATACATCTAAAGCATTTGAATTTATTGATGGATCGTCGGGGTAAGTTTGTACGTTATCAATTGTCCAACTGGTCTGGAACACAGTATTCACGTCAGAATCGCTTATCATTTCGTACCAATTCTTCATATACTCTGCGCCTTCACCGAATAAAGGAGTAACAGAATTTCCATCCGTATGATTTTCTAAAGCTGTTCCAGCATGCCTAAAATGTAAACCCAATGCCTCGAATGTAATCCCAGCCAATAATGGTGGACGCCAGTCGATAAATATTGTGTTCTCATCAATAAACCATTTATCTTTTAATTCTTGAAGGGTAGGCATACTAGCTAATTTTTGCGGTTAAACCTGATTCGAGAAAATCAATATTGATATTCCCTATTGTATCTTTTACCAAAATGCGGTATACATAGTCAAAATTGAAATAACTGTTCTGGTGAATGAAATTAGAGTCTCCCACAGATAGCCATTCTGATGCGTTTCGAAAGCCTTCAAAATAGTCCCCAGAAAATTGCACCATGCACATTAATTCTGGGTCCAGTGTTGTCCATTCTAATTTGACCGCGGAAAAACGGATTTCTCCTGCAGGGATGGCCTCATCAAAATCAAACTCACTACCTGTTTCATCAATTCTGATCCACTCAGTTAGGCTAAATATGGGAGGTTCAGGTGGTGTAATTCTGTACGCCTGCCCAACCACCGCCTTCGAAACCCTCGAAGGCAACGACTTGCCACCATCATCCAATCCCACGGCAACAACCCCGTAATAATAAGCCTGCCGGGCAATAGCGCTTATATCCTCAAACTCAAATTCTTTGTTCGGCAAAACGCCATTAACACTTACTGAGAATATATCGGTGTCGTTGACTTTGATCAGTTCCATTTTACGGGAATCTTTTGCTTTTTTAAGGTCTTGGGTTCGGTATACCAAATACCCGGCGATATCGGCTCCAGGGTTTTTGGCCCATTTGACCGTAACCTTGTTTTCGCCCCCGTTAATAGCGGTAATCACCGGAACCGGTGGCGGCGTGGTCTTGGGAATCTCGACCGGCGGAGTAGCGAGGCTCAGTTCACTTTCCAGTCCGTTGGTATCTACCGAACGTAAGGCATAGAAATAGTGATTGTTGCTTTGCCCATTTAAAGTATTGTCGGCATACGACAGATCGATCTCGGCTATCTCCCCTTCATTTATTTTGGAAAAGGCATCGGCATTATCCGGCAAGCAGGCAAGGATCTGTAATTGTCCGGGGGTTAGCGCGGCATAGTGCGACCCTACCAAAACCGGATCGGTTTCATGGGCAATACTTTGAACGACATCAACATCGGATTCCTCAAAATCGTAGCCGCTCTTAAAATCGGTATAGATGCTAGTGCTACGGGCGGGCCGAAGGGCATTATCTATTTTGAAAAGGGTCTCGTCAAGGGCCCTATAGATTTGATATTTTAAGTTAGACCCGCTATCATTCCAATTGAGTGTAAAAGTCGATTTCCCATGAATATTGGCCGGCCCGGCTTTTAATGCTTCGATTGCATCTCCGGCAATTGGCGCAAAGGCCGTTGGGGTAGCCGGTGCATCCCAATAAAGGGCCATAATAGTCGCTGCTGGTGAAACGCTGCCTTTTATCATATCAATAACGGAGTTAACCCCAATCTGAGCATAGCGAACTTTATTCAGATCTGAAGCCTGAATGGCGGGATCAGGGAACACAGGATTTTCAATGTAAATAGCATATTCTTCGATAGCGTCAACTTGTCGTTTGTCATAGCTAATACTCAGGTCGGTCCACTGATTGGGATCCTGATAATTGATAAAAAAATCATTATCGGGAGTGACGGCAATGCCAAATCCTTGGTCTTCGGTAGGAATATCATTCACTTTTAATGACCATAGCCGCATCCCTGTATTTTTTAAGATCAAAAAGCTATGGTTTCCTTGGGTAAGCCAACACAACCGAAAGGCATCATTTGGTAGTGCGCCTACCTGAGTGGGAAGCGCCTGATCCAATGAAATTTCGAATTTATGGGTGCCGATTTCGGTTGCAGAGGTGTCAAGAATCTTATATTTACTTAGTTCTTCCGTACTGAGGTTAAGATTGGTTTTAGCAAGGGTTTCTTCTACGGGAAGGCTAGTGACCATTCCTGTATAGGTATTGAGCCATCCAGGATGAAAATGCACATTAAAACCATCTATATCAGGAGCTTGTAATTGTAAATTTTCAGGCCATTTCCAGCGTACCACAATGGCATTTTGGCCATTGGCCTTTAGCCAATCCTGATCTTCTATATTTATGGTGGTATCCTTAAATGTCTTCTCGACAGGGTCATAGGTGCTATAATCCAGAAACTTGGCCGTCACGTCTTTGGGGTGAGGGGGCTTTGGCAAGGTTAGCTCATAGGTTACCGGTTCGGTAAACGCACTTTGACGTCCAAAAAGGTCGAGTGCTGCGATGCGATAATCATTTTGTATTTCCAACGAGACACCATCGGTAAAATATTGCCTCTTTTTGGGCCATCCGATGGGCACATTACGGTCCTCATCTTCGATAAGGGAAGGTGAAACGAATAAGGGGGCATCTTCAGTTAATAATTCAAGGGTACCTCCATGGGGCTTCCGCTCTATATGATATAAAGTCGGAGCAATGGAAATTAGTTCCTTGTCCACATTTTCATTGACCTCCCAGTGCAGCCCTGCCATATAGGGCTTTTCGGTTATGTTCCCATCCTGGTCATTAAGCGTACCACCCGGTAATAATGAGGCTTCCAACTCTGTTGGAATTGAAAGAGGTAAATGCGTATGTTTGAACACTCCACAGACAATATATTCCTGAACATCAACAGGAAAGTCGGTAAAATCATAATGCAAGCTACATACGGTCACTTCCGTGGCAATTATCTTAATATAATCGATCTGATCGGCCCGCAGCCTTAAGATGCCACGTTCGGTGCTGAGTACTTCCTTTTCTATATAAGAGGTATATAAATATTTATAGGCCTCCACCACAATCTCGCCGCCCGAACCAAAGTCGGGATTAATCAATACCAACTGCACTTCGGTCACCGGTTGTAAAAAACTAATGATGGTGGGAAAGTTATCGGAGATAATATTGGCACCCTGCACGGTTCTAAAAAGTTCGTAAGCAGCATCAACTATAAGCGTATTTACATTGGAAGTTAATACGGTATGTTCGTCAAGTTGTATTTGTTGGTATAAGATCTCATCAACTTCATAACCGTCAAAGGTAATTTCATGGTCGAGTCGTCGTTTAAGGACTTTGGGCCACTTTGCTGTGATCTTGTAATCATAGGTTTTTCCGGTCTGGGCTTCCTTATCCACAAAATACAAATCCACTATTTGTGCAAAGAAAACGTGAAGGGATTGGGTCAATAGAAAATCGTACTTAGAAAATTCCAGCGACTCAGAACCTTCCGTTTCATCATCTTCGGAGACTTCTTCTTCATTAGGAAAAAGTGTCCAACCTATGGGCACTTCAGTCCCCTCTTCTATCATGGTGAGCAGCATTCCCTTTAATTCTAAGAATTCTGCCAGCGTAATTGGGCTGCTTAATTCGTCTTCAAAACCCAGTCTGCACAAAACCGTGGCCAGATCTCTCCCAATTATGGGTGGATAGACATCGTTTAAATAATCCGTGCCTTCAAGATTTACTGGTAGGCCGCAGCCACAATTGTTATTGATCCGTTTCCAGCCTTTGCCCTTTTTGCAAATCCAAGCGGCTAGATAATGCAGTTTAATTCCTGTTCCAGCTAATACTAGACCTGTGGCACCTTCAGCATCAAAGGAAAGATTTTGAAGCCCCGGAGTTTCACCCGATATATGGTATGGGTAAAAGTTTCCGTCATCCTGAAGTATTTTAATTTTAAAATCCGAGGTTTCTTCCAGTACGAATTTCAATTCCACCCGAGAGACGGCTTTGGAAAAAAGTACTGTTAGTTCCTCGTCAATAATAAGTACGTTTGCTACAGTCCCATCTTCCAAAACCTCACCTTGGATAGGCAGGGTAATTGCCGGTTGACCATTTGTAATAGCCGAATCGAGTCGAAATTTAAAACTATCGCCTAAAACATAGGGTAGGTCCAATAGCCCAGGAATATTTTCCCAAAGATCTAACGGAAATTCAAATTTATTCTTTAAATCACTTTCACGGCGGTATAGCTTAAAGCAGGAGGGAAACCCTAGTTTGTCGTTGAAGGCCCATCTTAGATGAATGCCTTCATCAATACCATCGTCACCTTTGGTGCCTAATGCGATCATCTTTAGGTTCTCGTTCTGCACAGGAATTAGATTAAATAGGTTAAAAATTTGTGGGGCCAAATACGTTGGCCAATTTTTTCTAAAAGCGGGGGAAGGTTTTCTGAGGTTAAGATATTTTCAATTCAGAGGAGGTCTAAACATCTTGAAATCAAATGAATAAATAATTGTTGTCCTTTATTCATATTTGTATAAAAGAAGGTAGAACAAATGCCATTCGCAATTGGAAACTAATAACTGGTAGCGAAAATGGCATAAGTGGCAGTGGATTTCTTTCAAATGGCTAAGAAACCAATAGCATAGTGACGAAATCAAAGAATACAAGATGGTCCTGTAAAATGAACATTTTGGGACAGTATCTAAAATTCCTAGGTATACTTAATCCCACCCTTATCTGAACTTCAAGTTGCTGTCAAAAGTCTGAATAAAGGGGTCTATAATTATACTCAACAAAACTATTTCTAAAAAGTTC
>RCMY010001472.1_pt1 | contig 22418 bp, 27 predicted proteins | sample 2041341 | NCBI WGS metagenome assembly RCMY01 (sample SAMN09708234, study PRJNA481090) | Marine sediment metagenome, whole genome shotgun sequencing project.
CCAAACGTTCATGTCGACGAATATCGGCTTCGAAGACGGACGTGGGATCCTCGAAGTCGAGATCGTCGATGCTGCGACCGGTCTCGAAATTCGAGTCGATGATCAATCGTTCCCGCTGCCATTCGGCACGGTTCGAGTAGCGGGAACCTTCTCGCAGCCAGTTGGTCGACTCGCTCCGTCGACGTGTGGGTTCGAGTTGCACTTTCAGTTCGTCACCAGCGCGTCCGACAGCCCGGCAGGCGAGGCGAGGGGATTCTTCTCCGCCGCACCCTCCAATGGAATGGCATTTGCCGTCGGTGGCGACTACAAAGCCGAAGCAGCGCCAGGCATCGCTGCGTTGACGACGCTTGGCGTTATTGATCACGGCAAAAAAACGGTCATTAAAGGTGCCGAGTCGCGTCAGGCCAATGAGATCACCACCCCGGTATATCGGCTCAAACCGGGTAGCATTTCTTTCATTAACTTGCAGTCGCAGCCATCACCCCCTGGTTATCGCTCTGGGGTCTCGTGCGTGGACGATAAACTGCCGTGCATCGCTGTTGGGCCATCAGGTGTCGACCGCTGGGACGGCGATGCCTGGTCGGCAGTTTCCGATATTGGGTTGGATGCCATCGAGCTCACCGGGAATGTCGGTTGGGGCAGTGGCAATGCAGGCCGGATAGTGCGCGTCGAGATCATGGGTAGAAAAAGAAAATAAAGGGGGAAGTCGGAATGAAATTTTTTTTTAGCACACAGTGTCAAAACTTCGACCAGCCATCCTTTATCAACATCCTAAATCCGGATTCATTCCGATGACATCGTCACCCTGGGTATGAACCCCGGACCGTGTCAGTGCTCCCTTCGTCATTCCGGCGAAGCTGGGCCTTTTGCCAAGCGCATGTCTGATCATCCAGTGACTTTGGCTGCTGACCTTCAAAGAACCCATGTCCTCCAATCGCACACATGGCTTAAGCAGGAGCTTGTGTTTTGGCATGATGCCGCCCGAAGGGGGTTGACCAGTTCCAAGTGAACAGGTTAGCTTACGTGGATCGATCCACTGACTTGTGCGACCCGTCGTCAAGTAAATGTGTTTACCGCGCACAGGGTCGTGATAGGTGGGGGAAAGCGGGCAAGACCGATAAGCGATTCGAACACACGGAAAGTGCTGACAGTTGCAGGACGCTGCTGCGAATCCATCTCGCAACGGGGAACCATTGACAAGATCAGCACACTTCATGGCGAGGTGTGCTTCACGCTGTCCGTGTGTCGTGATCGGCGCCATAAATCAGTCGCTGCAACGATCAGTTGTCGCGACGTATACAACATTTCATATGCCAAAAGGATTGGGCATGAGGCACGTTTTGCAGTCGTTCGTACTGGCCATGATGGCAGCTTCGCTTTTCGTCATGGTGGGTTGCGCCTCGCGCCCCGCGCCTGATTTCAAGGGCCGCTGGAAGCCGGTCAACCATTACGCCGAAGCCACGATGGCGATCCCACTGCAGCAGTCTTATCTTTTCCAGCCATCCCCGATGGATGGGACGCTCAAGCACATGCTCGAGCGCTGGGCGCAGGATTCGAACAGGCAGCTGACCTACCTGCACCCTTCGGATTTCACTCTCTTCACGCCCGTCAAGCAGATCAACACCAGCAGCATCGAGCAGGCGGCAGCGCAGCTGACGGCGATGTACGCAAACCAGCAGGTTTCGGTCTCGATCGAAGGCGATCAGGTCGTCGTGCGCCGGGCCGACCAGGTGGTCGTTGCCCCCGCGATGGATGAAGCCGCGCCAGCATCGGAATAGGGCTCTTTCTGCAGAACGCTGCACCTGTCACCTGGATCGTACTTGCAATGGATTGCTGCAATGCTTGGAAAAAATAAGAATCCGAAGATCGATGGCGCGGTTGCGCAAGCGGCCAACTACGAAGTCACGATCGCCGACCTTGCCCAGCGCAGTGCGCGGCGCGCATGGATGGTGGCATTCGCGGCCATCGTGATGTCGCTGATCTTGGCCGGTGGCTACTTCTACATGTTGCCGCTGAAAGAAAAAGTCCCCTTCCTGGTGATGGCCGACGCTTACACCGGCAACGCCACCGTTGCCCGCCTGGACGAGAACTTCAAGAATCGTAGCGTTTCCACCAGCGAAGTAATAAATCGCAGCAACGTCGCCCATTTCGTGCAGATGCGCGAATCCTATGACTACGCAATGATGTTGTTGCGGGACTGGCGTGCAGTCCACAGCATGTCCGTGCCGGACGTGGCGACTGCCTACAACGCCCAATATGCATCCAACAATCCGGAAAGCCCCTACAACGTGTATGGCAAACGGTCCTCGATCCGGGTGGCCATCCTGAGCATCGTATTCTTGGGTGGTGGCAACGGGGTGGCGCCGCAAGGGGCCACGGTGCGATTCCAGCGTAGCCTGTACGACAAGAACAACGGTGCCTCCAAGCCGCTGGACAGCAAGATCGCGACTTTGGGTTTCAGCTACAACTTCAACCTGGAGATGGGCGAGAAGGACCGGATCGAAAACCCACTCGGGTTCCAGGTGACCAGTTACCAGGTGAACAACGATTTCGCGGCTTCGCCGCCGGTTCCGCACGAAGTCGAGAACCCCTTGCTGCCTCCTGCACAAGATGCGCTGCCTCCTGCGCCGACCTCCCCGCCGTCGGCATCGGAAACCGATGTCGCGGCAGATATCACGGCCGCTGAGTCCGATGCAGCCCAGCTTGCAACGCCGTCCCCAGAAAGTGCCGATGGAGCCAACCCCCGATGAACCGTCTTTGTAAATGCAGTCTGGTGGGGATGCTGTTTTTTGCGTCGCTGTGCGTGGCCCTGCCTGCAGCTGCACAGGTAATAGATACCTACGAGTACATCCCCAACCACATCTACACGGTGCGTACTGGGCTGGGGATCACCACGCAGATCGAGTTGGATCCAAACGAGCAGGTACTGGATTACAGCACCGGCTTCAGTAGCGGCTGGGAGTTGACCCGGCGCGACAACGTCTTCTACCTGAAGCCGAAGAATGTCGATGTGGATACCAACATGATGGTCCGCACGGCGACTCATGACTACATCTTTGAATTGAAGGTGGTCGCCACAAACTGGACCGCGCTGGAGCAGGCCAAGCGTGCCGGCGTCCAGTACAAGATCTCGTTCAAGTATCCGCAAGACACCAGTTTTGCGGTTGCGGTCGAGCCTGATGTGGAGTCAGCGCAAGTCGACACCAGCATCAACAAGGATCACAACTACAACTTCAATTACCAGTTTGCCTCGCGGGGCAGGCAGCCCTGGCTGATTCCAGTCAACGTCTATGACGATGGGCGGTTCACCTATGTGCGGATGAGCGATCTCAAACAGTTCCCGACAGGCAACTTCCCGGCCATCTTCGGGCGGGAAAGCGAGGACGGCGACGACTTCGTGGTCAACACCACGGTCGAGGCCAACACCTTGGTCGTCCATGGCACGTATCCCTATTTGGTCATCCGCCACGGCAGCAATGTCGTCGGGTTGCGGAGGGTAAGCAAATGATCCAGAGCACGCCTACAGAGAGCACGCCGCCAGACAGCTCGTCCCCCAACCAGTCACCGGACGATTCCGGCAGGCCCTACGAATCCAGTCATTCCGATGCCGGGCATGTAGCCGATGACGCAGCGGGCGGTGCCAGCCCTTACGGCTATCGCACGTCGCCAGACCTGGATGCGGGTGCCCCGCAATTACGATCCAGCGATGTAAAGCGACTCAATCGCAAGGCCATCATCTTCATGGCCGGTATCGTTGCATTGTTGATCATGGCTACCGTCTGGATGGTTGGCAAAGCCACAGGTGGCGACGACGGTGCAGCCAAGCCGCGACAAGAGGCCGTGGTCATCCCTGAGTTGCCTAGGACACAGCCGCGGCGCCCCGTCGTCCAGGTACCCATTCCGGTCATGCCGGAACCGATGCCCGAACTGCCGCCGTTGCCTTTGGCAAGCGATGTGTCTGCCCGGCCGACATTGCCCGGGTATTCGGCTCCCCAGCGTCAGGGGCCCTCGTTGATGGAGCGCCGGATGCTGGACGTGCAAGCCGCACAGGCACAACAAATGGCAGGCACGTCACAGGATCCCTATGTCCAGGCGATGCTTTCGGGTTTGCCTGGCAGCCAGCCCGCAGTTGCGGAAGCAAGCTCCGCCGATTCGAAGGTCACCAGTGCACGCTTCATCCGCAATCCGGACGTGCTGTTGGTGCGAGGGACGTACATCCGCTGCGTCCTTGAGACGCGCATCGTGACCGATATCCCGGGCTTTACGTCGTGCATCGTGACCGAGCCGGTTTACTCGATCAATGGACGCCAGTTGTTGTTGCCCAAGGGCTCCAAGATCCTTGGCAGATATGATTACGAACCCACCGGCCCACGCGTGGCCGTGGTCTGGGATCGCATCACGACCCCCAACGGGATCGATGTCTCGATGGCCAGCCCCGGGGTGGATAACCTGGGCGGTGCCGGCCACGAGGCCCGATATACCGCCCACTGGGGCAGCAGGATTACTTCGGCCTTGCTGATCAGCCTGATCAGCGATGCCTTCAAGTATGCCGCTGCGGAAAATGGCCCGGAAAGCTCGACCGTGGGCGCCGGCGGCGTCACCGTGCAGTCGCCGTATGAAAGCACCACGGCACGCACTATGGAGCGCCTGGGCAATCAGGCATTGGCCAATCGACGTCCGCAGACAGCGATCATCAACCAAGGCACCGTGGTCAATATCTACGTGGCCAAGGATGTCGATTTTTCCAGCGTCATCGCCAAGCTCTGATACACGCACGCCTTGATGCCCTGATGCTCGATACGGATACGCCAATGAAAGTCGATGATTCGCCGGTGGCCAGTGTCTCCGGAGACTTCCTGGACTATCAGTACGATGTGCTCGGCATCCTGGGGTACATGGCATCGCCGGATGTCACCGAAATCTGCATCAACCGGCCAGGTGAGCTCTATCTCGAAACGCGGGAAGGTTGGCAGCGTGTCGATGTCCCCACCTTGACGTTTGAGCGTGCCCGGCAGTTTTGCACCGCAGTGGTCAACGAGAGCAATACCGGGCAGCGCATCACCGACGCCGATCCGACCGTTTCGCTCACGTTTCCAACCGGGCAGCGCGCCCAGTTCGTGATCCCGCCGGCATGTGATGCCGGCAAAGTCTCGATTACCATCCGCTTGCCGTCGCGACAGGCCCGAACCCTGCAACAGTACGAGCAGGACGGGTTCTTCGATCAGGTGCTCGAGCAGACTGGCCAGTTGGGCGATCATGATCGCGAGCTGCTTGCACTGCGGCAATCACGCGACTACGCCGGGTTCTTCAGGCAGGCGGTGTTCTACAAAAAGAACATCGTCGTTTCCGGCGCAACCGGCAGTGGCAAGACCACTTTCATGAAGTCGCTTGTGGAGCATATTCCGGCCGGCGAGCGCCTGGTCACCATCGAGGATGCCCGGGAGCTGTTCATCAACCAGCCCAATGTCGTGCACCTGCTCTATTCCAAGGGTGGGCAGAGCAGCAGCAATGTCACCGCAAAATCCTGCATGGAAGCCTGTTTAAGGATGAAGCCTGACAGGATCATCCTGGCCGAGTTACGCGGCGACGAGTCCTTCTACTTCATCAGGAACTGCGCCTCCGGACATCCCGGCTCGATTACCAGCTGTCATTCCGGCAGCATTTCGCAGACATGGGACCAGCTCGCATTGATGGTAAAGGCGTCTGCGGAAGGAGCGGGGTTGGAATTCGACATCATCAAGCGTTTGTTGATGATGACCATCGACATCGTTGTCCATATCAAAGCGCATGCCGGGCAGCGCTACATCACGGGTATCGATTTCGACCCGGAGCGCCAATTATCTGGATAACTTTATATTCCGACGAAGTGCGGGATAACACTTCCTTTGAATCATGCCCAAATTAAAACAAGCTGCTATTTGATGCCCGCGACAAGTTGAACGGCTGGGGTGTGTATTTATGGGTGTGCAACTATTGGCATGCATTTCTGGCATGGAGTAGACGGGGATCAGCAGGACATGGATATTGAACTGGCGGGCTGCGTACTGATTGACAACAGTCGGGGCGTCGGGAAAGATACCGTTATGTATTGGGGAATTGCGCGCGCCATGCGCAATACTGAATTGTCCGTTTAAGGACATCCGCGCCAACTCAGTGCAGCGCATGCACCGTGTCAGCGCAGGAAAGCGTGCAGCGCAAAGGAAGCGCAATGTTACCTGGCATGGAATTAATGGGGTGTACGGATCTGGCAGTGCCTGCGGAAGTCATGCAGCACGTTGTGCAGGTTGAGTCTGCTTACAACACTTATGCGATCGGCGTCGTCGGCGGGCATCTGGTGAGACAACCCGAGAGTTTGCCCGAAGCCGTGGCGACGGCGCGCATGCTCAAGAGCCGTGGCTACAACTTTTCCATCGGTCTGGCCCAAGTCAACCGCTATAACCTGGTCAAGTACGGGCTCGACACCTACGAGAAGGCGTTTGCCGCCTGCCCGAATCTCAGCGCAGGCTCGCGCATCCTTGCCGAATGCCACAGTCGTTCGGGTGGTGACTGGGGCAAGGCATTCAGTTGCTACTACTCGGGAAACTTCGAGACCGGGTTCCGCCACGGCTATGTCCAGAAGATCTACGCCTCGATGCGCGCATTCGGGACACCCCAGGGTGGGTCTGCGATCGAAGTCATCGGCAAGCTGCCGCGTCGCGGTGCTGTCGTGAGTCGTCGGGAGGCTTCGGTGCGCGTGGAAGTAGCGCCAGGGAGCCTGCTCCAGAGGCGTGGCGCCGTTCCTGCGATCGAGCAACAGGCAGCGCCCCAAGGTCAGCCGCGAGCGGCTATGGCTCCTGATCTGGAAGCGGGAAAAATAAATATCGCTCTGGCCCAAGCGGAGGCGGTGAGAGCTACGGACGCTGCTCAGGATTCGAGCGCCCCCCAGATGGCACGCAATACGACAGGGCAGGGCAGGGATGCGGCATTCGTTTTCTGATGCCCTGCATGCCTACCCAGGACGAATTCATACGTGCGCCCGGAATGGGTCACACGCAATAGCCAAAGCAGTCGACGAAATGATCCAGGACATGTTTCAACTCCCCCGGTAACCTCAACCAAGGAACTGAGTAATGAAGCCAATCAAGACAAGCGCAAAAAAGTATTTCAAATTCGCCCGTGCAGAGGTTTCTGCAGCGCTCGCACTGTTTGCGTATTCCAGCTCGCTCTGGGCCCAGGATTTTGGTGGGACCGATGAAAAGGTATGCAACTTCTTCAGTAGCATGAACGGTCTGCTCAACATTGCATCGATTGCGGTCGTGACCATTGCCATCATCTTCGCTGGCTACCAGATCGCATTTGCGCACAAGCGTATTGCCGACGTGGCGCCGATCCTGATTGGTGGTTTGTTGATCGGCGCAGCTGCGCAGATTGCAAAGATGCTGTTGGGAACGGACGCCGGCGCTGGTTGCTGATACAGGCCGAGTCCGCATCTCATGCATAAGAATGTACTGTTCCGCGGCTGCACCCGCCCTGCGATGTTCTTTGGCGTGCCGTACGTGCCTTTTTTCATCGGCGCGGGCGGGTGTCTGTTGTTGGCCATGTACTTCAACCTCTTCCTGTTGCTGCTCTTGCCTGTCGTGATCTTCGCCATGCGTCAAATGGCGCGTCGCGACGAGATGATCTTCCGGCTGATTGGCCTGCGCTGGCGGTTCAAGCTCAAGACCAGAAACCGGAAGCTGCACGAAGGGATGTGGAGCTATACACCCAACCTCTACCGCGACAAACCAGCGAAGTAGTCCGCATGTTCAGTCCTGATACGCCAATCGGCGAATTCATTCCGTTTTCCACGCACGTCACACCGTCGATCGTGAAGACGACAGGTGGCGACTATCTGTTGACATGGAACCTCAATGGGCTGCCGTTCGTGGGTCGGGAAGAGTGGGAGATCGAGCACCGGCACAACACGTTCAACCGCATGCTCCAGACCTTGCGCGCCCCCGACTTCGTCAATGTCGCGTTCTGGGTGCATGACGTGCGCAGGAAGCGTCACATCAAGCAGCACAGCAAATTCGACCAGGCATTCAACCAGACATTGTCGGATGCCTATTTCGATGCGCTGTCGTCCCAGCGGATCATGCAAAACGAGCTGTTCCTCACCATGCTGTATCGCCCCGTGGTTTCGGGTAAGCGACTGGTTGAGAAGTCCTCCAACACGGATCGACTGCAGTCCGAGCAGGATCAGGCCATCGCAAAAACGCAGGAGCTGGCGGGCAATGTCGAGGCGGTACTCAAGGATTACGCGCCGTATCGTCTCAGCATGTACGAGGCCAGCAATGGCGTTGTGTTCTCCGAAACGCTTGAGTTCTTCGGCTACCTGCTCAACCGCATTGATGAACCGGTCCCGGTACTTTCAGCGCCCGTGCGCGACTACCTTCCGGTCAGCCGCCACAGGTTCTCCAACAAGACCGGTGATTTCGTCATCACGACGCCAACGGGCACCAATCATTTCGGCGCGATCCTCAACATCAAGGAATACACCGACGGGACATGGCCCGGCATCCTCAACGGGCTCAAGTACCTGGATTTTGAGTATGTCATCACCCATTCCTTCAGCCCCATGGGGCGACAGGATGCACTCAGGGTGCTCGACCGTACCAAGGGCATGATGATTTCATCCGGTGACAAGGCGGTCAGCCAGATCGTGGAACTTGATCACGCGATGGACCACCTGGCATCGGGGAACTTCGTCCTGGGCGAATATCACTTCAGCATCGCCTTGTACGCCGACAACCAGGAGGCGCTGGCACAGCACATCGCCACGGCACGTGCCGAGCTGTCCAATGCCGGTTTTGTCTCGGCCAAGGAAGACCTGGCAGTGGCATCGTCGTTCTACGCGCAGTTTCCGGGAAACTGGAAGTACCGTACCCGCCTGGCCAATATCAGCTCGCTCAATTTCCTCGGGCTATCACCACTACATAACTTCGCAACCGGCAAGAAGGACAAAAATCCTTGGGGCGAGTGCATCACTACTTTGCAGACGACTAACGGTCAGCCGTACTACTTCAATTTCCACGCCACGCACCCGGCGGAGGATTCGTTTGGCGAAAAGGCAATCGCCAACACCATGGTGATCGGCAAGTCAGGTACCGGCAAGACTGCCTTGATCAATTTTCTGCTCAGCCAAGCGCAGAAGTTGACGCCATCGCCAACAATCTTCTTCTTCGACAAGGATCGCGGCGCGGAAATCTTCGTGCGCGCCTGTGGTGGCAACTATCTTGCGTTGGAAAGCGGCAAGCCCACCGGGTTCAACCCATTCCACTGTGAACGCAGCGAGGCCAACACCCAATTCCTGGCCGACCTGGTCAAGGTGCTGGCAGGCAAGACCAGTTACACCGCACGCGAGGAAGAGGACATCTTCCGTGCCGTGGAGAGCATGCTTGATACCCCCATGCACCTGCGCAACATGACCAATTTTCAGAAGAGCTTGCCCAACATGGGCGATGACGGCTTGTATGCGCGGCTGCGACGCTGGACGAAAGGTAACTCACTTGGATGGGTATTCGACAACCCGGTCGATAGCATCGACCTGGGCAAGGCGCATATCGTCGGATTCGATTACACCGAGATCCTCGACAATGCCGAAGTCCGCGTCCCGGTCATCAACTACCTGCTGCACCGGCTTGAAGACCTGATCGATGGCCGGCGGTTGATCTATGTCATGGATGAGTTCTGGAAGATCCTCGACGGCAAGGGCGGGCTCAAGGAGTTCGCCAAGAACAAACAGAAGACCATCCGAAAGCAGAACGGACTGGGAATATTCGCGACCCAAAGCCCGGAAGACGCCTTGAGTAGTGACATCTCGGCCGCACTGATCGAGCAGACTGCGACCTTGATCCTGCTGCCCAATCCCAACGCCAGTCGCGAGGACTACGTCGATGGCTTGAAGCTGACCGAGGCGGAGTACCAGGTGGTGGTCAGCCTGGACGAGCGCTCGCGTCGTTTCCTGGTCAAGCAGGGCCATGCTGCGAACATTTGCCAACTCAACCTGCGCGGTATGGATGATGCGCTGGCCGTTATTTCAGCCTCCACGGACAATATCGAGATCATGCATGACGTGCTGCAGCAGCAGGCGACGGCAACGGGACTGGCAATAGACCAGCTGCGTCCCGAGCAATGGCTGGAAGCGTTCTATTCGCAACGCAAGGGCTCAGGCAAGGTTGAAACGAGATCCGAAGTTCGGACACGGGTGCATGCTTGAAGATGGCCACTCAATTTTCCGCGGTGAGTGCTTCAACACGCTGATCCAGAGCTTTGCCATGAAGAACGGATTCACCGTGAAGTGTTTGCAGTATCAGATGATCATGTCAGATCAACAAGGAGCAGAAGAGACCATGATGTCCACTACAAACTCGCAGCATTACCGTTCCAGATTGCTGGTACTAGGCATGGTGCTATTCGCTAGCGCATTGATATCAGGGCAAGCTTGCGCCCAAGCGGCCGTAATTGATATCCCGCACACCCTGAAGACTTCTTTGGGTTGGGTTGCACAGTACCAACAGATGATCAATGACTACAAAAAGCAGATTGAGCAATACAAAACCCAGTTAAAGCAATACCAGCAAATGCAGGTCAATGGAGATGTCTACGATGGCGGACCTGGCTATCGGGAAAAGTTCGACGAGCGCAACATCAACGCGGGTGTGGACAAAAGGTGTGGGGTGCAGCCAAACAATAATCCGGCCGGCCCAGAGCAATACGATTATTGCGTCGCCATTGTCCAGACCGAAAATCGGCGTTTCAATGCCATGGTCAAGATGTTGCAGGATGTGAGCAAGCGTGACAAAGAGCTCAAAGCAGCGCTTACCGAACGCAAAAGCATCGGCGAGGACGAGCAGGGCAAGCTCGAGTCCAATACCAACCGGGTCGCGGCACTGCAAAGCCAGCTTCAAAATGACGTGCAGAACTCGCAGACCCTCATGAATGCTTATGACGCCGCACTCAGGACGCTCAAGGATGACCAGATCCAGGCCGGCAACAGCGCACTCAAGGGAAAGGGCAGCCTACTCGGCACTGCCGTCCAGGGTTTGGCATTGAAGTTGGCCTTGCAGGCTGCGCGCGCACGTGATCGCTAAGCATCAAACGTCGATTTTCGGCAGCACATGGAATTGCCACAGCGCATGGATAGTCAATGGATAGCATGATCAGTACTGCAGGCGGGCTGCTGGACTGGGCGCAATCCCAGTCCGGTCTGCCCAACATGGTCTTTTTTCATGAGATCAACAGTTTCCTCAACGACGAGATCCAGGAGTACGCCGACCATCTTCTTGGCCGTGTAGCTGCCCTGGTGGGTGCCGTAGCGCTGGTGCTGATGACGCTGTGGATCATGATCCAGGGCTATCGGATCACGACTGGCCAATCACGCGAGCCGATGATGGCGCTGGTGGTCAACTCGCTCAAGGCAATATTGATCGTTGGTCTCGCAACGGGCGTAGCGGCCGGCGCGGGCTCCCTGTACTCGACTCTTGGCGACGGCATACCCAAAGTCATCAATTCCGTGATGACCGGGGACGAAGATGGTGCCGGCACCTACGAGGACATCGACAGGACGCTGGCGATCATGCAAGTCGCGCTGGAAGTGATCGACTCAGTGGACGCAGAAGACAGCGTCATGACCGATGATCGCAAGGAGCGTGCGATGTGGTTCGCGGGTGTTGGGCTAGGTGGTCCGGCAATCATGGCTGGCACCATGTTGTTGCTCAACAAGATCGCCCTGGCGATGATCCTTGGACTGGGTCCGATCTTCATCCTGTGCCTGCTGTTCGAACCAACCAAGCAACTGTTCAACAAATGGCTGTTCTACGGAATCGGGACACTGTTCTCACTCGCGCTATTAAGCGTGATAGTAACCCTGGCCATGGATATGGTGATCGCGGTAGGCATGGCATTCTGGGTAAGCAGCTGGATCACCCCCGGTGGCGGCCAGGAGGGTCTGACATCGATGTCCATGCAACAAGGCGGTCTTGGCCTGATCCTGACAATGCTGATCGTCAGCACCCCACCAATGGCAGCGATGTTCTTCCAGGGCGTACTAGGTAACTTCACCCCGTATAGCGCGTTCAACCAAGGTCAGGGGGCCGTGGTTCCGCCGGGACAGCCTGGGGCGGGGACACCGATTCCGGCTTCGACGCCTAAAGGTTCTGCGGCATTTACCGACCACGCCCCGCAACAGGCTCATGGTGGTCAAGTCCAAACTCCTTCAATTACACAGCCTGGTCAGCGTGGCTTGGCCACTTAGGAGCGAAAGATGAAAGTCAGGAGTCTTTTGATTATCTGCGTCATGGTCTCGAGCGGATCCGCAGCAGCACAGACCGCCTGCCCGGGTGGCGTGTCTGCTGGTAGCGCCCAGTGTGGGCCGAGTGGGGGAGGCTTCTATATGCCGCCACCCCCGCCCAGGCAACCTCATTGGAAGCTCACGTGGGGCGCAATTGCGTTGTCATCGGAAGCACACATGGGTACATCTGTGGGCCAATCTTCGAAAAGGAAGGCCGTGCGCGAAGCCATAGGTATCTGTTCAAGTCAGGGGGGGAAAGACTGCAGGGTAACTGCTGCTTATAAGAATCAATGTGCCGTGGTTGCATGGCCGACAGTGCCCGGGGGAGATGCGATAACGACCGGCGCTGGTTCGATCGAAATAGCTACCGATATCGCCCTGCAAGAGTGTTCCGAGAGCCAAGGCGGCGGTAGTTGCACGATCGTGTATTCCGAGTGTACTGAGCCTGTGTTGGTTCGTTAGAAGGTTCTTGGCGACCTACCCTCCTCGTTTTATAAAAAAAGTACCTATATTGCGCGCTCCACTAAAAAATAGACCTCAAATCCAGTAATCGCTACTCGCGCGCCTGCTCTACCCTCGCTCGGACATGCCTGACGACAATGGTCAGAAACGGAGACTCTAATGAGATTTTTGAAAATTGCAGTACTTGTATTGGTCACGTTGCTCGCATCGTGTAATGCATCAAAATCTGAGGCAGAGATGAGTTCCATGCAGAATCAGAATCAAGCGGCCGAACAGCAGGTGCCATCTCTAGAGCCGGAACAGAGCGATGCTCCATTGCCTGGCGCCGCCGAGAAGACCCAATCAAAGAATGATGAAAATCTCCGAGGTAGCTACTTTCAATGTCTTGATTCCGCTGCCGGCATAACGCCGAAGATCCAGGACTGTATTGACGAAGAGCTAGCCTTCCAAGACAAACGCCTGAGCGACATCCATCAACGGATGATTAACAGCGCCGACAAGCAAGGGCAATTCGCGCTCAAAACAGCCCAGGAAGAATGGCTGATCGATCGCGACCAAAGCTGCAGTTCGGATGGGCAAGGCGGGCAGGGTGCGAGTCTTGAGACCAATGGATGCGTACTGGAGAGAACCGCGAAACGGGCTACAGAGCTCGAAGCGCAATCCAAAGCACTCTAGAAGTTCTTGGCCGGCGCAACGCCGTCCACATGTAAAGGAGTACGAATATGGCAAGCCAACCCGGATGGCATCTTGGTCAGACGTCCCAGAAGTACGAAACCGGTGGACGCGGGGCCGGCGTGATCTCTACTGGCAGGGGCGATCATGGTGGAGTCTCGTATGGTTCCTACCAACTATCGACCAACGTTGGCACGCTGGCTGAGTACCTGAATCGTTCGGTTTATAAGGATCAATTTGACGGTTTGAGGCCTAACACGCCTGCGTTCAATGAAAAGTGGGTTCAGCTGGCAGCGCGCGATCCTGGCTTCGCAAAGGATCAGCATGCCTTCATCAAGGAAACGCATTACGACATCCAGCAATCCAGGTTGACGGATGCAGGACTGGATCTCTCTGCTCGCGGTCCGGCCGTACAGGATCTTGTATGGAGCACGTCAGTGCAGTTCAGAAACCTCACGCCACGAATTTTCGTGGGCGGGTTGAAGGAAAAGTTTGGTGAGGACTACAAGCTCGAATCGCTGACCGACCGGCAAATTGTCGAAGCGGCCCAGGACTACAAGATCACGCATAACAACGCACTGTTCAGCAAATCCCCCACCTTGTGGAACGGATTGCTGAGTCGCGCCAGGAACGAGAAGACAGACCTTGTGCAGTTGGCGGAACAAGGCGTGCAGATTAACGACCACAATTCCAATCATCTTGGCTCCGATGCTGCCAGAAGCCAGGCCAACGGCTTGTTGCGTCTGGGCCAGCAGGGCGAGGAGATCCAGGCACTGCAGCGATCGTTGAACACTATCGGATCTACCGATACACATGGTCGGATGCTGGCCAAAGATGGAGACTTTGGTCGCAATACCGAAGACGCCGTGCGGAAATTCCAGCGCACCAACGGTCTGGGAGTCGATGGCATTGCTGGTCCCGCGACGCTGCGGGTTATCAACCAGCATATTATGGAGCGGGCGAAGACTGAAGAGCACGCGACATCCCAAGTTTCAATGCGTTCAACGCTTGCCGATCCTGGCAATGCAGGGCATGCCCTGTACAAGCAGGCCTATGATCAGATCCAGGCTCAGGGGGCGCGCCAGTTCGGCCTGGTCAACGACAGCGAGGTGCTCAACGCTGCCGGCACGCTGGCATTCGAAGCAAAGGTCAGCGGCTTGCAGCGCATCGACCATGTTGTGGTCAACCAGGATGCCAGTGGCCTGTTAGCGGTGGAGGGCGCACTGAGTGATCCTAGGCAAAATCGGGTCTACGTGGATCGCGCTCAGGCAGCAGCGCAGACCTTGGATCGAAGTACGCAACTGTTCCAGCAGGACACGCAGCGCCAGACGTCGACCCAAGAAAACATCGACACCCAGCAGCAGGTTCGCGCTGCAATGCAGATCTAGCGCTAGCAGATCTAGCGCTATATGCAAGCTCGCGCGATCGTCATGGCGCGATCGCTCGAGGATGCATTACAAGGGTGCAAGAATAGGGGAGATAGCGGTCAGTCCGCATCCGTGCGGGGGTTCGGTTACTGTATCCAGATACCACACAGGTAAACTCGCATGCGCCAACGGTTGATCACTCTCATGTCTGTCTTGTTGCTGAGTCTGTTGTCCTGTCCGGCGCTAGCTGCACAGGTGCCGATTTCCAAGCCGAAAGTCCGCGTCGGCATCGTACTGTTCGATGGCGTGCAGATCATCGACTTTGCCGGGCCTTACGAGGTCTTCGGCACGGCTGGCTTTGGCGTGGTGACGCTGTCCCATGACGGCAAGCCGGTCACCACGGCGATGGGCCTGAAGGTGACCCCGGATGCCAGTTTCGCCGACGCACCGCCGTTTGACGTGCTGCTGGTGCCTGGCGGCGATGTCGCCGAGGCCGAAAAAGACCCAGAGATACTGTCATTCATCACGCAACGCGCGGCCAGCAGCCGCCAGGTCCTGTCCGTATGCACCGGCGCGTTCATCCTTGCCGGGACGGGACTGCTCGACGGGCTGCAGGCCACGACCTTTACCCCACGCATCGACGAGCTCACACGCCGCTATCCATCGGTCAACGTGATCAAGGATGTGCGTTGGGCAGACAACGGACGCATCATCACCTCGGCCGGCTTGTCGTCGGGTCTGGACGCGGCGCTGCATGTCGTCGCCCGGCTGCGGGGAGAAGACAAGGCCCGGTCCGTCGCCCTGCATCTGGAGTACGACTGGAAGCCGGAAGGCGGCTTTGTCCGCTCGCGCATGGCCGATCGCTATGTGCCCAAGTCCCTGGAGGCCTCGGTTGACTGGCCCAAGGACCTGTCCATGGCCCAGGAGCTCTCAATCGGCGACGAGCAGCAATGGCGCATGCGCTTCCACGTCACCTCCGCCACCCCGGCCGACGACCTGCTGCAGCGAATCGCCAAGGGCATGGACAGCACGCCCGGCTGGACGCAACAGCCCGGCGCGAATCGCTGGGTCAGCGATCAGGAAGATCGCCACGTGATGCTCTCCGTTGAGACGAGTCCTGGAGCTGGCGCGCAGGACTACCAGCTGGAACTACGCGTGCACACGCAGGCTGATTGACGCCGTCAACTTTGCTGCACTGGCCTTGTCGGCTCGGGTATCGGGCATCTGACACCTGACACCCGTGTCGGCTTCGGGTGCAGAATAATGGTCATAGTGGGATTTCTCAGCACGTGCCGAGAAAGCGCACTATGACTCATGTTTTTGGACAGATAGGGGGAGACATGGAAGCGTTGTTTTACATCGGGATCATTGTATTTCTCATTGGCGGTATCGGAACCTTGATTGCCGCGTTTCAGACAAGCATGTTGTGGGGTTTGGGCTGCTTGCTGATCGCACCAGTGTCGTTGCTATTTCTGGTCATGCACTGGGACGTCGCAAAGAATCCGTTTTTCTTGCAGATGGCAGGCCTGGCAGCTGCTTTCATCGGTAGTACCGGGGTCTAGCAATTCGTCCAACAAAAATCGGCTAACAGCTTGTCCAAGCGGGCGTGCGAAAAGCCACGCGTTGCTTATTCCAACTGTCGGCACCTGGGAGCAAGTTCGTATGCGTTTTGCAGTAACTGTCGCGGCACTGATTCTGCTGGCAGCCGGCTGTGCTCATGCTCAAACGCAGCCCAACGCCACTGATGCCAGGCCGGAGATACTGAAAGCTTTGGACGGGAACTGGATCATGACCGGTGACGTCATGGGCAAGCCAGTGACCTACACCATGATGGCTGAGCCAACGCTACATGGCACTTTCACCGAGCTGCATATGGTGGACATACAGGTGCCATCGGACTACGAAGCGCGTGTATTCATAGGCTATGACCCGGACAGTGGCTCGGTGATCGTGCATTGGATGGATAGCTTCGGGGCGGAGTACTCGATTCCGCACGGAACGGGCCACATCACCGGAAATACGATTGAATTCACGATTCCCTACAAAGACGGCCCGTTTCGTGACACCTTGACCTATAGCCCCGAGAAAGGATCCTGGGAATTTGTACTCGAGGCGTTGCAATCGGATGGATCCTGGAAGCACTTCGCGGGTTATGAAATCCGTCGTCACTAGCCAATAAGGGAATGGAGATAATTAAATCACTCTGCTTCGTTGGAATAATTACCTCCGTCCCCTTTCTCGGCTCCGCTACGCACGCCGGCTCAACTCAGGCGTTAGCCGCCGGAAAGAATCCCCAGTTGACTGATATGCATATTATATGCATACTCGCTATATAGAGATCGAATTCGACCCGGACAAGGCGCAGTCCAACCTCCGCAAGCATCGCGTCAGCTTTGCTCATGCAGAGCAGTCGCTCCGTGACGTGCGTGCCCTCACTATCACGGACCCAGACGCTGAAGGTGAACCGCGCTTCGTAACCTTGGGCATGGACGCATTAGGCCGGGTCCTTGTTGTTGTACACACCCCGCGCGAGGATCGGATCAGGATCATATCCGCGCGCAAAGCAAGTCCTGGCGAGGCGGAGAACTACTATGCGTAAAGAATACGATTTCGGTCGCGGCAAACGCGGGGCGGTTGTACCGTCCTCCGGCAAGACGCGCATCACCATCATGCTTGACGATGAGGTGCTGGAGTATTTCCGCGAGTGCGCGGACTCAACTGGTACCGGCTACCAAACGATGATCAATTCTGTACTCAAGAGCGCTGTTGATCGTGCCAAGAGCGGTGAAGAAGAGCTCACGGTTGCCAAGTTGCGTGAAGTCATTCGCCAAGAGCTGCACGCCGCATAAGTCTCGCCGGCGGCTAACAATTCGTTCAAGCAGAAACCGTTTCGTTCCATCAAACACATGGCAGAAAAAGCTTGCCATGTGTTTGGCTCCACTACGCGTTTCGGCTTAACTCAGGCGTCAGTGCTTTTTATGAAACCTACTATTACGCTGACGTTCCTGTTCTTGATGTCCGGCTGCGTCGCAGCACCTCTGAAACCATCAATCCCAAATGGAGTTGCGATTGACGCAGAGGCTAGTCGCTTGATGAAACGGGAGCATGTTGAGGGCTTGGCATTAGCCGTCATCGATCGAGGCAAGGTGGAATACGTTGCAGCTTACGGTCACAGAAATGTAGCAAAGGATCTTCCGCTAACTACGGAAACCGTCATGTATGGCGCCTCGCTGACAAAGACCGCATTTACCTACATGTTGCTGCAGCTTGTTGATGAGGGGCGGCTGAGACTCGACGACTCCGTCGCTGATCTTCTTCCCAAGCCATTGCCCGAGTACGACAGTGACGACTACGACTACAGGGATCTAGCAAGCGATGAGCGCTGGCGCAAATTGACCCCACGCATCCTGCTAAGCCACACGTCCGGGTTCGCCAATTTCCGATGGCTTGAACCTGATCAAAAGCTTCATATCCACTCTACTCCCGGAACACGTTATGGCTACTCCGGCGAGGGTTTTTATATCCTTCAACTGATCTTGGAGCAGGGGCTAAGAGTCGATGTTGGCAAGGAAATGAAGGCGCGTGTATTTGATCGTTTCCACATGACCAACAGTAGTATGACTTGGCGTCCGGACTTCTCGACCGACCTTGCAGATGGTTACAAACTCGATGGCTCGATAGAGCCGCATGACGAGCGCAGTAGTGTCAGCGCCGCCGGCTCGATGGATACGAGCATTTCAGATCAAGCACGATTGTGGTCTGCAATTGTGCGTGGGGACAGACTCAGCAAAACGTCGCGGGCTGAAATGGTCAGGGCACAGATTCCAATTTCATCCGCGCACCAATTTCCAACACTCGCGGAGGAAACGGATTCCGGGAACAGAAGCATCAGCCTCGCAGCCGGTTTAGGATTGGTCACTTTTCAGGATAAAAGCGGACTTGCTTGGTTCAAAGGTGGCCACAACGATTCAACCGGTAACATGGTTGTCTGTTTTGAGAACCGTAAACGCTGCGTCGTAATGTTGGCTAATGACGTTCGAGCCGAGCGTATATTCCCGGATCTCGAGCGCTTCATACTTGGAGAGTCAAGCATGCCATGGACTTGGGAGTATGACTGGATGGATTCTGCGAGAGAAAAGCAGCCCTGACTAATCGTTCAAGCCGAGACCGCTTCGCGGCCCGGCTCATGCACTATCGAGTAGCACACCACCTCGCCGCTGCGCAGTCCGGTTCAACTCATGCGTTAGATCTTTGCCCCAAGAACTTGCATACCCTTGCGTACCAATAAGTGATACTATAGTGTCACTCTATGCGCACCGAAATTGTCACTACCCTCAAGCGTCAGGCTACTGAACTCCTGGCCGATATCGGACGGGATAAAAAGCCTATTCTCATCACCCAGCACGGTCTGCCAAGCGCGTATCTGGTAGACGTTGAGAGCTATCAACTCATGCAACAGCGTATGGCTGTGCTTGAGGGTATTGCCCGGGGGGAGCAAGCGGTAGCTGAGGGTCGGGTAGCGACGCATGCCCAAGCCAAAAAGCGCCTCGCTCGATGGCTGAAATAGTTTGGACAGAGCCAGCACTGAGCGATCTGGATGCTATTGCCGACTACATCGCGCTGGAGAACCCGGCCGCGGCATCAGAGCTGGTCAAGCGCATTTTCAGTCACGTCGAGCAATTGGCTGACCATCCAGAGAGTGGCAGTCGGCCGCAAGAGCTCAAGCGATCCCGTTATCGCCAAATCGTGGAGGCACCTTGCCGTGTCTTCTACCGCTATGACGGCCACAAGGTCTTCGTCCTGCATGCCATGTGTTTTGAACGCCTTCTACGCAAGGGGCAACTCACAACTCGAGCAAAGCAGGCAAAGGTCTAACAATTCGTTCAAGCCGGGCGGGTAGTTCCACCAGTCATATGGCTGGTTAAGCTTGCCCTGTGGCTGGCTCCGCTATCCACGCAGGCTTAACTGCAGCGTTAAAACGGATATCGACCACTTGCGCTGGCCTATTGTTGTAACTACAATAATACATGCGTTTCGGCTATGATCCTGCCAAGCGCGAGAAGACAATCAAGGAGTGCGGTCTTGATTTCGACGATGCCCCGATTGTCTTCTCTGGCCTCACCTTTGAGGTCGAGGACACCCGCCAGGATTATGGCGAGACACGCATGATCTGCTTTGGCCACCTTGCCGGTCGCATGGTGGTGATCGGCTATACGTCACGAGGAGCAACCCGTCATATCTTCAGCATGAGAAAAGCCAATGAACGCGAACAAACCCGCATCGGCCCGTACCTCGAAGTCTGACCTCAAGCGCGTCGACGCACATAAGGTCAAGCCGAATGAGTACAAGGATCTTCCGGAACTAACGGATGGCATGATTAAGCGCGGTACTGTCAAGCGCGCCGGCCGCCCCGTCGCAACGAATCCACGGCGCCAAGTCACGATTCGACTGCCTGAGTCGGTGCTTGCCACGTGGAAAGCAACGGGCCCGGGTTGGCAAACCCGTATGGCTGAGTTGCTTAGCAAGCGCGTAGCGTAGATTCCGGTCTAACAATTTGTTCAAGCCGGACGCGCTTAGCTCCACCAACCACATGGCCGGTTGAGCTTGCCCTGTGGTCGGCTCCGCCACGCACGCTGGCTTGACTCAAGCGTTCGCGTCCAAATTCCAGATCCAGACACGAAAAAAGCCCGCATCTCTGCAGGCTTTTTTCATATCTGGCGCCCGAAGTTGGACTCGAACCAACGACCCCCTGATTAACAGTCAAGTGCTCTAACCAGCTGAGCTATTCGGGCGGGGCCGCTATTGTGCCGTCCGCCGGAAGCGTCCGCAACCGCATCAGGCGGGATTGGTACAGGCTTGTGCGGCGGTTGGGGTGGGAGTGTCCTGTCGCAGGCGGCCACTGTTGGCCAGGACCAGCGAGGTGGCCTTTGCCGGGCCGCGGCTGTCGCACAGGGTGAAGGTGACGTTGGAGCCGCTGGCTGCGCCGCCGTGGGGCTGCAGAAGGATGCGGGTGCGGCCGGTGGTGCTGCGCAGGTGGACGCCGTTGGCGAGGGCGGGGCGATGGTCCAGCAGGGGCTCGTCGGCGCCATGGTGGCGGTCGCCGTCGCGGTCAGGGAATGCGATCCAGCCGCTGCTCCAATCCGTGCCGCCGCTGCAGTCGGTGCCGGAGGGGCTGGGGCAAACGACGACCTTGGTCTGGGTGAGGGTGGAATGCCTGAACCCGGTGAACAGGGTGGAGGCGAGGTCGGTGCGGGCCTTGCCGGCTTGGCTGGCGGCGACGGCGTTGCCGTAGGCGGGGATGGCGATGGCGGCGAGGATGGCGATGATGACCATCGCGATGAGGGTTTCGATCAGGGTGAAGCCTTGGGGGCGGGGCATGGGTGCTCCTTGCGGGGGTTTGGTTGGGAGCAGGTTAGGGAGCCCGGCGGTGTTGCGGGATCGGGTGGTTGTGGCGTTTGGTGTAGGGGAAATGCGGGTGGGGGTGTGGGGGTGATGTGGTTGGATTCAGGCGGGGCGAGTGGTGATCGCGACTTACGTCGCTCCTACAAGGGCGGGTGCTAGGGGATAGACTCGTGGGTGGGCTTTTTTGGTATCGATATGGACGACAGCACGCATCCGGCCGGGTTTGAACTGGTCTCGCCGTATTCGCCGGCGGGCGACCAGCCGCAGGCGATTGAAAAGTTGATCGCGGGGTTTGAGTCGGGGCTGGCGCGGCAGACGTTGCTGGGCGTGACCGGGTCGGGCAAGACGTACACGATCGCCAATGTGATCCAGGCGGTGCAGAAGCCGACGTTGGTGATGGCGCCCAACAAGACGCTGGCGGCGCAGTTGTATGGCGAGTTCAAGTCGTTCTTCCCGCACAACGCGGTCGAGTACTTCGTCAGTTATTACGACTACTACCAGCCCGAGGCTTACATCCCGTCGTCGGATACGTTCATCGACAAGGACAGTTCGGTCAACGAGCACATCGAGCAGATGCGGTTGTCGGCGACCAAGGCGCTGCTGGAGCGGCGTGACACGATCATCGTGTGCACGGTGTCGGCGATCTACGGGCTGGGTAATCCGGACGAGTACCACAAGATGGTGCTGCACATGGTGCGCGGCGAGCACATTGATCAGCGCGAGCTGATCCGTCGGTTGACCGAAATGCAGTACACGCGCAACGAGACTGAGCTGTCGCGCGGCACCTACCGCGTGCGCGGTGAGACCATCGATGTGCATCCGGCCGAAAGCGATGTCGAGGCGTTGCGTATTGAACTGTTCGAGGGTGAGATCGAGACGCTGACGCTGTTCGATCCGCTCACCGGCGAGACGCTGCGCAAGTTGCAGCGTTACACCATTTATCCCGGCACTCATTACGTCACGTCGCGTCGCACGGTGCTGGATGCGGTCAAGACGATCAAGGAAGAGTTGAAAGAGCGGCTGGAGCAGCTGTACTCAGCCAACAAGCTGGTCGAGGCGCAGCGGTTGGCGCAGCGCACGCAGTTCGACCTGGAAATGATGGCCGAGGTCGGCTACTGCAACGGCATCGAGAACTATTCGCGCCATCTCACCGGCTACATGCCGGGCGAGCCGCCGCCGTGCCTGTATGACTACCTGCCGACCGA
>RCMY010001473.1_pt1 | contig 22415 bp, 17 predicted proteins | sample 2041341 | NCBI WGS metagenome assembly RCMY01 (sample SAMN09708234, study PRJNA481090) | Marine sediment metagenome, whole genome shotgun sequencing project.
TGCGCACGTGGCGGAATTGGTAGACGCGCCAGCTTGAGGGGCTGGTGGCCATTAGGTTGTGGAAGTTCGAGTCTTCTCGTGCGCACAAATAGCCAAGCAGATCGCTTGGCTTTTTAATTTTACGCAAATACATGGCCGTGGAAGTTCCTTCGACGCTTCCTTAAGGTTCTCGTTCGCACATAAAAAGCAAAAAGCCCGAAAAATTTTCGGGCTTTTTCTTTGACCGAATTTCTATCGGTCAAATGTGGGGTTTGGAGGATGTGGCGTTTGGGGTATTCTTCAATGCCATTCAATCAGGAACAATAAACTTGGCACTTCCAGTATCGGATTCCAAAATGTACATACCCGGGGCCAGACCGGAAACATCGATTTTTTCCGATTCGCCTACAGCATTTATTTGCCTGACCAGTATTCCGTAAACATTCGTTATCCGAAGCTCGCTGCTACTTTTTTGGAAAACGTTCAACTGGGATCCTTCGATAGGGTTGGGTGCAATTCGCAACGGTACGTCTTCATCTTGATACAGGTTTGCCGGTTCGACATGTACGCGAGCGACCAAACCTACGGTCTTATTGCCTACACTAAACTGCAAGCTTTTCGTTGCTTTACGGCCCTTTTTATCGGTTACCTCCACTTTTACGGTATACGTACCGCGCTTCACATTGGTAATTGCATAGGGTGTAAAATAAGCAGGGTCGGTATCAACCAAACTACCGTTTACGTAAATTTTATGCTTTACAATACTGCTACCCGCTGAGGAAGCTGATACATTTACGGATACGCTTGCACCCTCTACGAAGTAAGAACCGTCTTCGGGCGATACGGACAGACGTAATGGATTAGTATTTTCAAGAGGATTCCCTTCGGATGGTTCTTCAGTAGGTGTATCCTCTTCATTAGAATCTTCGCCTCCTACGCTAACAACAACGGTCTTAACGGTCTTTGAACCTTTACTGTTTGTCGCTTCCGCCCTTATAATATACGTCCCTCTTTTGGTGTTGGTAATACGATATGGCGTAAAGTTCGCTGGATCGGTATCTACCAGTTTGTCGTTTACGAAAATCTGATATTTTACGATATCGCTTCCCTTGGTCGCCGAAAGATCTACGGTAATGGTTTTACCAGTGGCATAATTGGTTCCGTCCGAAGGTGATACAAAAGCAAAACTTGGGACTTCGCTATCGGAATTACCGTTGTCTTCCCCGGTTTCATCCTCTTCTTCTTCCACCTCTTCTTCTATCTCTTCTTCCTCTTCCTGTGAATTATCACCGTTTTCATTAGTTCCTACCCGAATACTGACACTTTTAACGGTCTTTTTTCCATTGCTTTCCGTAGCCTCGGCCCTCAAGGTGTACATGCCCTTTTTAGCATTGGTAATACGATACGGAGTAAAGCTGGCGGGATCGGTATCTACCAGTTTATTGTTTACGAAAACCTGATATTTAACAATATTACCGCCATTCGAAGTTGCGGACAGGTCTACGGTTATGGTTTCACCAGTAGCATAGTTGCCACCGTCGGACGGTGACACAAAGTTGAAAGTGGAAGAAGTATTTTCGGGTGTTTCCTCTTCCTGTTCCTCCTCTCCCTCTTCCTCCTCTTCTTCCTCTTGTTCTTCTTCACTTGGCCCGTTGGTGTTTTGACAGGGATTTTCCATCAATTTTCGGGCATCGTTGTAATCGGGAGTCTTGTTACCCCCATCAAAAGGACCACCGGTAATCAGAAAATAGGACATACCGGCATCTGAAGGGTCGAATTTACTACTGCTAAAAGGATTGCGACCATAGATCCATCGGTTGTATTCCTTATTGCTGTCACGCATCCAATACCAGTTGCTTTTCGAAGAATTGAATCCGTCGTTCTGATCGCTCAATTTGTTGGAACTACCACATCCACCGTCGTCGCAATTTTCTACAAAGAATACACCTTTGTTCTGGTACACTCTCTTAAGGTCGTTCCAGTCATGGGCACCGCTACAATGGGTGTGGCGTTCATTCCATCTTGAATGTGAGATAATGGTAACATGGTCAAATCCTTTGTTCGCTTGTTCAAGACCGCGCCAAACGGTTTCCATCGGGCCGGCCGCAATGATCCACAGCGGATTCGAAGCAGTCGATTTTTCAATTTCAGCAGCCATTTTTGCCGTAGATGCCGAACCTTGCCGTTCGTAGTCATAGAATAGGTTAGCATTATAGCCGAATTGCGAGATTGCCCCAGCGGCAGTTTCCCTCATATTCTGCGAATCGTCTCCCGCACCGGCGCCGGCGCCATCTGATTCATTTACGCCTGTGTCACAGGTATGATTGTTGTATTCGAATTGCACCACCTTATCCTTGAGTCCTGCGGCCCACCAGAGTCCTGCTGAATAGGCCATGGCCACGATATCGTCGTCATCGTGCACGTTGCCGTCAAAACTCATAACGACCCTGCCGCCGGGGAAGTCGACTTCGGGAATCGGGGTACAGTCCGATTGGCCGATGGCCCAATGGAGCGTGAAAAGGAATAGGGTAAGAAATTGTAGTACTGTTTTCATAAATAGTGTTTATAGGGTTAAAATGTAAAATACCCTTTACCTACGGATTCCACCTCCCACTTCGATGTCGAATTTTTAAGTTTTTTCTTAAAAAAAAGAGTATTTCGTCGATCATTACGACCTCTTACGGATTATATATCAACAAATCTTATAAAACATGTAGCTCACATATATTCAATGTCTCAATTCACTTACTTGTAATCGCCGTAAATACGTGATGTATACCATGAACAGAAAGAGACCTCCTCTTTTCCCAAGATTTACGTTGAAAATCCTTTAAAAACGAAAACTTATGTAGAAATTTAAACCAAAGTTGCACTTGCACCTATTAATTCGTAAATTTGTTTAACGTTTGAACGCTATTAATGAACAATCTTAAAAAATCATTTAGTATCCGGGATTTGGAGAATCTGTCAGGAATCAAGGCACATACCATCCGAATATGGGAAAAACGGTATAATCTACTATCCCCGGAAAGAACACGCACCAACATTCGTAGCTATAGTGTTGACAGTCTTCAAAAACTGTTGAACGTCACCCTACTTTATAACGGCGGTTATAAAATTTCGAAAATAGCCAAGATTCCAGAGAAGAACATTCCCCTTATCGTTCGCGAGGTGATTGCTAAGAATAGCACAAAAAACCACGCTATCAGTGCTTTTAAGCTCGCCATGATCAATTTCGATCAAAGCCTATTCGCGAGCACATATAACGGACTTCTGGAGGAAAAGTCCTTTAGCGAAATTTTTAAGGAGGTATTTACGCCTCTGCTCAACGAATTGGGCATGCTTTGGCAAACGGACACCATAAGTGCCGCCCACGAACACTTCATCGGGTGTTTGATCAAGCAAAAAATACAGACAAATACCGAAAAGCTACAGCATATCGAACCGGTCAATACAGACAAGATATTCGTTCCGTTTCTTCCCGAGAACGAAATTCATGATCTTGGGTTGCTATACCTCAATTACGAAATCGTTTTAAAGGGATATAAATCCATCTACCTCGGACAGACAGTTCCGTTGGAAAATTTGGCCGATATCATGAAGTATTTCGACAATCTTTATTTCGTATCATATCTCACGGTAGTGCCCACCAAAGATAAAATCGATAGGTATATTAAAGATTTTACGAGCATGGCAAAGGGATACACCAATACCAACCTTTGGCTTTTAGGACGCCAGACAAAATATTTAGCCGAAAAAAAACTTCCGGAGTTCGTGAAAACCTTTGCGTCTTTGGATCGGATTATTGAAAAATTATAATGAACTCGTTTAAACTATGTGTTTGCAATCGAATCCCGACGCTTCCTTTTGTGTCCAAATGAAGCCATGCTTGAACAGCATAGCTGGGCGGGATTAAAAATAGCGAAATATGGATGCAAAATCGCTCCTACGCCTCGGAGGCAGATAAAATAAATAGTTTAAATGAGTTCAATCCCAACAAATAGCACTTGAAACAAGGAGCACATAAAAACATTGTCATTATCGGTTCGGGATTTGCATCCTTAGCAGCTTCGTGCTATCTTTCTAATGCTGGACATGAGGTAGCTATCTATGAGAAAAATGCAACCGTCGGTGGAAGGGCAAGACAGTTGAAGAAGGATGGTTTTACCTTTGACATGGGGCCCAGTTGGTATTGGATGCCAGATATTTTCGATCGTTTTTTTTCGGATTTTGGAAAAAAAACCTCCGACTATTATCATTTGGACAAGCTCGATCCCGCTTATAAAATCTTCTTTTCGGACGATACGATAAGCATCGGCGACTCCATGGATAAAATATGCGCCGAATTCGAGCGTATCGAACCGGGAAGTGCGGTTCATCTGAAAAAATTCATTGCCGAGGCCCAAGAGAATTACGACATTGCCATCAACAAGGTGGTTTTGCGCCCCGGCCTCTCTCCGTTTGAACTCGTTACGCCCGAGACGGCAACGCGGGTCGATCGCTTTTTCAAGACCATCAGCGGCCAGGTGCGAAAGAAATTCAAGAATCCCAAACTGGTATCCACCCTAGAGTTTCCTGTACTGTTTTTGGGTGCCAAACCTAGTAAAACGCCGTCCTTTTACAGCTTTATGAACTTTGCCGATTTCGGCCTCGGCACATGGCATCCTAAAGGGGGGATGTATGAAATCATCAAAGCAATGGAGAGCCTAGCGGTTAGCTTGGGCGTTAACATATACACCGACAGTCCCGTGGAAAAAATCCTCGTGGAAAATAAAGAAGCGAAGGGCATTTCGGTCAAGGGAAAACGCATTGCTTCCGATATCGTGTTGAGTGGCGCCGATTACCACCATTCGGAAACCCTTATTGACCAAAAACATCGACAATATTCGGAAGCCTATTGGGCAAGCCGCACTTTTGCGCCGTCAGCATTATTATTTTATATGGGATTCGATAAAAAATTGGAAAACATAGAACACCACAACCTGTTCTTCGATACCGATTTTGAAAAGCATGCCCAAGAGATTTACGATACCCCCCAATGGCCTGCGGATCCACTTTTTTACGCCAATTTTCCCTCCGTAACCGATAGCGAAATGGCACCCAAAAACTGCGAAACGGCATTTTTTCTTATGCCCATTGCTCCCGGACTGACCGATACCCCGGAACTCAGAACGCAATATTTCGAAATTATAATGGACAGATTTGAGGATATCACTACACAGCGTGTGAGAAATAACATTATATTTAAGGAGTCTTTCTGCGTGAACGACTTTGTAGAACAGTACAACTCCTACAACGGAAATGCATACGGGTTGGCCAATACCTTATCGCAAACAGCCTTTTTAAGACCAAAGTTAAAGAGCGGTAAGGTAAAAAACCTTTACTTCACGGGGCAGTTGACCGTTCCGGGACCTGGGGTACCACCAGCCTTGATCTCGGGTAAACTAGTAGCCGATCTGATTCTAAAAAAACTATAAACGCCCCTTAGCTATGAAAGCCACATTCGATCAAGTTTCATGCCATTGCAGCAAAATCGTTACCCAATCATACAGCACCTCGTTCGCCTTGGCTACGAGAATGCTAGCCACTTCGATACGATCGGATATTTATAATATTTACGGGTTCGTTCGCTTTGCAGATGAAATCGTAGATACTTTTCACGATTACGATAAAGAAGTATTGTTCGTAAGATTCGAGACCAGCCTGAACGAGGCTTTGGAAGATAAGATTAGCTTAAACCCCATTTTGAATGCCTTTCAGCACACGTACCACAAGTACGGTTTATCGTTCGATTTGGTGGCAGCGTTTTTAAAAAGTATGCGGATGGACCTGCACAAGACCGTCTATCGTACCGAACAAGAATTCAGGGATTATATTTACGGCTCGGCCGATGTTGTGGGCCTCATGTGCCTGAAGGTATTTGTAAAGGGGGATGATGAGAAATACGAGGCACTGAAGGAAAGTGCCATGGCCTTAGGCTCCGCATTTCAGAAAGTGAATTTTTTAAGGGATTTGAAAGCGGACTTTGAGGGTCTAAACCGTAGCTATTTCCCGAATACCAATCTTATGGAATTGGACGAGATTTCAAAAACCCGGATTGTGAACGAAATTAAGGCCGATTTTGCGCTGGGCTATTCCGGAATTATAAAATTGCCCAACGATGCCAAGTTTGGGGTATACACAGCATACAAGTATTATCATAAACTTTTGCGGAAATTGCAGAACACACCCCCCTTAGAGATTAAAAGTGCTCGTATTCGGGTGCCGGACTATCAAAAATTCGGGGTTCTGGCCCAATCGTACGTCAGGTATAAATTGAGATTGGTTTAAAGCCATGCTTTATACTTTGACTAAGCTCAGTAACCCTGAGTTTCTTTGTTTAGGAGTTTTTGAGTTTTTGAGAGATTGAACATTGGATTTTGAATTGAAAAATTCAAGCCTTCGAAAATAATAAGGATAGGTATTTGATTCTGTCTTCGGCAGATTCAAGGTTTGATGTTTGATGTTCAAGATTCAAGATTCAAGGTAAAATTGTTATATTAGAATTTGATATTTATAATCAATAATTAAGTTGAGTGATGAAGACAGTAGTTTGGATACTGATTTTTTTAGGAACTTTTTCATTTATGGAGTTTATGGCCTGGTTTACGCATAAGTACATCATGCACGGCTTTTTGTGGAGCTTGCACAAAGACCATCATAAAAAGGACCATGATTCGTGGTTCGAGCGCAACGATGCCTTTTTTGTTTTTTATGCCGTGGTCAGTATGGTGCTATTTTACCTTGGTGCCGAAACCGATTTTTGGTACGGCTGGCCATTAGGTTTTGGCATTCTTGCTTACGGTATCGCCTACTTTTTCGTACACGATATTTTTATACATCAACGTTTTAAGCTCCTGCGCAATGCCAATAACTGGTATGCCAGAGGTGTAAGAAGAGGGCATAAAATGCACCACAAACATTTGGGTAAAGATGACGGGGAATGCTTCGGGATGCTTTTTGTTCCTTTTAAGTATTTTAAAAAGTAATGGAGTTATTCCGCCAACAGTCCATCCAAGATGGTTCTTACCTCCTCACTGTTCCAATCCCTAGCTCCGGTTTCTGCAAGGGCAATCTTTCCCGATTTTCCGATAATGTATGTGGTAGGTATGGATTTGGAGGCGAGTTCTTCGGGAATGTCCGCGGTACCGGTAAAATATATAGGTAACGTGTACTTCTTTTTTTTAAGGAAGGCATCCACTTTTGCGGTCTCCTCTTGAGTAACCAATAAGAACCCGACCTTGTCGCCATAATCATCATACAACTTCTGAATAACAGGCATTTCCTTTAAACAAGGTCCGCACCAGGTCGCCCAAAAATTTAGGAAAACCACTTTTCCCTTTACCTCTGCAAAGTCGTATGGATTTCCATCGGTACCGGTCAATTGCCATTCGTAAGCAGCATCGGTAACCTGTCGATCGGTCTTGAGGGCTACGGCATTTTTCGACCACAGCCTTCCTGCATATCCTCTTACTTTCGGACCTAAAGGTGTGAAAAAATACGCGCCTAATCCCAATACAAGTACGATTAACAAAATTGATACTATAGAGCGTTTCATGTGTTTGCGTCATTATGATTAAAAATCCGAGCTGAACCTCTCCTTATATTCGGCTCTCTCCTCTCTATTCTCCCTTTCCTTTTTTCCTTATCCTATTTCAAAACCAAACTATCCAAAAGTTGAATTACATCTTTATTGTACCAATCCTTTATGTCGTCGGATTTCACAACGATGTTTCCCTCTTTGTCGATAAGATAGGCACCCGAAGGATCAGGAATTTCAAGCGGGGATGGCTCATCCATGATACGAAAGCTGATCGGAAACGAATAGTCCGTTTTTTCCATGAACTCCTCCACGGGAAATTGTTCTTCGTTGGTAACGATGTAAAAGTCAATCTTATCTGAATAGTCGTTATAAAGCTTTTCGATATCCCTTAATTCCGCCGCACTCGGGGTATGCCAAGTGGCCCAAAAATCGACGAACGCAACCTTGCCTTTAGATCTTTCAAAACTAAAATACTCTCCGTTGGCATCCCTTAATCTCCAATCGTAGCTCGATAGCCGCTCTTGATTTTCAACAGGAATAATCTCAGGTGAGGAAGCGAACAGTCGCATCAACCAACTTTTTCCTAAATCGCCCAGAGGGGTCAAGAAAAAGGAGAGTATAAAAGCTATCAGGGCAAGGGTAGCTACGGTTTTTCTTTTCATGGGCTCAAAACTAAAAAACTCCCTAATAATAAGGGAGTTTTTTTATAATTGATCACGCAAAATTAAGCTGCGTTCTCTCTTTTGATAACATTGAGTGCGGAACCTTCGTTGAACCAACCAATCTGGGCGGCGTTATATGTATGGTTCGCCTTGATGGTATCCTTACTTCCATCGGCATGTACCACTTCGATGCTCAACGGCTTGTCTGGAGCGAAGTCCGCAATATCGACAAAGTTGAAGGTGTCATCTTCTTGTATCAGGTCATAATCCTTTTCGTTGGCGAAGGTCAGGCCTAACATGCCCTGCTTCTTCAAATTCGTTTCATGGATACGGGCGAAGGACTTCACCAATACTGCGGCAACGCCCAAGTGACGCGGCTGCATGGCCGCATGCTCGCGCGAGGACCCCTCTCCGTAATTATGGTCTCCCACAACGATGGTCTTGATGCCTTCGGCCTTATATCCTCGCTGTACGTCCGGCACCCCACCATATTCGCCGGTCAATTGACTTTTGACAAAATTGGTTTTTTTATTGTAGGCATTGACCGCTCCGATAAGGGTGTTGTTGGCAATATTGTCTAGATGACCTCGATAACGCAACCAAGGACCTGCCATTGAAATATGGTCTGTGGTACATTTTCCGAAGGCCTTGATCAATAATTTTACACCTTGTAATTCATCGGCGGTAATCGGATCAAAAGGATCTAGCAATTGCAATCGTTCCGAATCTTTGGCTACTTTGACCTCAACGATGGAACCGTCTTCACGGGGTGCCAGATATCCGGCATCCTCGACTTCAAAACCTTCGGGAGGCAATTCGATACCTCTGGGCTCATCCAATCTTACTTCTTCGCCATCTTCATTGATCAAGGTATCGTTCATGGGGTCGAAATCCAGTTTCCCGGAAATTGCTATTGCCGCTACCATTTCGGGCGAACCGACAAAAGCGTGGGTATTGGGATTACCATCGGCCCTTTTGGAAAAATTCCGGTTAAAGGAATGTACGATGGTATTTTTTTCGTCGCCTTTCATATCGCTCCTGTCCCACTGCCCAATACAAGGGCCGCAGGCATTAGTAAAAATGGTAGCGCCCAAATCTTCAAAAATCTGCAGCAAACCATCCCGCTCCGCGGTGAACCGAATCTGCTCGGAACCGGGATTAATGCCGAAATCGGATTTCGGTTTTATCTTTTTAGTAATGGCCTGTTTTGCTATGGATGCCGCACGGGTCAAATCCTCATAAGAGGAGTTCGTACAGGATCCAATAAGGCCCCAATCGACATTGATAGGCCAGCCGTGTTCCTTGGCCTTAGCACCTAACTCGCCTACGGGAGTGGCCAAATCTGGCGTAAACGGACCGTTCAAATGCGGCCTGAGTTCATCCAGATTGATTTCGATCAATTCGTCGAAGTATTTTTCCGGATTTTCGTACACCTCGTCGTCAGCAGTCAGATATTCACGGATTTTATTGGCCTCGTCGGCCACCTCGTTCCTGTCGGTCGCCCTAAGATAACGCTCCATGGAATCGTCATAGCCAAAAGTAGAAGTGGTCGCACCTACTTCAGCGCCCATATTACAAATGGTTCCTTTTCCGGTACAGGAAAGATTTTTGGCACCATCCCCAAAATATTCGATAATAGCACCGGTACCTCCTTTTACGGTAAGGATTCCCGCTACTTTTAGGATTACGTCCTTGGCAGAAGTCCATCCGGAGATATTGCCCGTTAATTTAACACCAATTAGTTTTGGGAATTTCAGTTCCCAAGCCATTCCCGCCATCACATCAACGGCATCGGCGCCACCGACGCCAATGGCTACCATACCCAATCCGCCGGCATTTACAGTATGTGAGTCCGTTCCGATCATCAGCCCACCGGGAAACGCATAGTTCTCCAACACAACTTGGTGAATGATACCAGCACCCGGTTTCCAAAATCCGATGCCATATTTGTTGGAAACGGATTCCAAGAAATCAAATACCTCGGCACTTGTAGTGTTGGCGGATTTCAAATCGGCCACGGCACCGCTCTTGGCCTGTATCAGGTGGTCACAATGTGTAGTAGTCGGTACGGCAACCTGAGGTTTGCCGGCCTGCATGAACTGCAGCAACGCCATTTGCGCCGTAGCGTCTTGGAGGGCGATACGATCGGGAGCGAAATCGACATAGTCCTTGGCACGGGTAAATGCCTTGGTAGGATTGCCGTCCCACAGGTGAGCGTATAATATTTTCTCCGAAAGTGTCAAGGGTTTACCGGTAACCTCACGCGCCTTATCCACACGTTCGGCCATTTTTGCGTACACCCCTTTGATCATGTCTATGTCGAATGCCATTCTATGTTTTGTTTTAGGTTATGTCAATCCTACAAAAATACTAAAAAAAGGACTAGTGTTGTGTTAAGTCTGTTGTGTAGGTTAAGCCGTCGTTATTTTTTGCCAGGTCAAGGCAAAAGACCTGCCTCGCAGGCAGGCAAGTTGTTGCACAGCCATAGCTACGGAATCATTTCCTGCCCGTCCGGCAGGCGGGTTTGACGCAGAACTGGTGAAAAAGAACAAGGCTTGGGCCGGCTAAGATCAGCTTAACACAACACTGGATTTCTTAGGACTTCGGGTGATCTTTTAGGTTTGGCAGTCGTGATTCTGGGGGAATGGCGTACTTCGCAGATCCTAGCAAAAATACAGATCGAGGCTACAACAACTTTCCAATAATATCCTCTTCAGAAATGCCCTCGGCCTCGGCTTTGTAGTTTTTGATAATACGATGCCGTAAGATACCCATGGCGACCGCTTTTACATCTTCGATATCTGGAGAAAATTTACCATGTATAGCGGCATGTGCCTTTGCGCCCAAAATCAAATTTTGGGAGGCACGCGGACCGGCGCCCCAATCGATGAACTGTTTGACAAAATCGGTTGCGGACTCCAAATTTGGCCGGGTACTATTGACCAGTTTTACGGCATACTCCACGACATTGTCCGGCACTGGAATACGACGAACAAGATGCTGAACCTCTAAAATTTCTTGGGCGTTAAAAAGTGGGTTGACGGATACCGTAACGTCGGATGTTGTACTCTTGACCACCTGCATCTCCTCGGCGACCGAAGGATATTTCAGTTCTATCGCGAACATGAAACGGTCGAGCTGGGCTTCGGGCAAAGGGTATGTGCCCTCCTGCTCTATCGGGTTTTGTGTGGCCAGTACGAAATACGGCAGTTCTAGTTTATGCTGTTGCCCGGCAATGGTAACCGACCGCTCTTGCATAGCCTCGAGCAAGGCAGCCTGTGTTTTTGGTGGCGTACGGTTGATTTCGTCGGCCAGGACAATGTTAGCAAAAATGGGGCCTTTTATGAATTTAAAATTTCGATTTTGATCTAAGACCTCGCTACCCAAGATATCACTAGGCATCAGATCTGGAGTAAATTGAATACGTTTGAAGTCAAGGCCCAAGGTCTGGGCGATGGTGTTTACCATTAGGGTTTTCGCCAGACCAGGCACACCGATTAGCAGGGAGTGCCCTCCTGTGTATATACTTATAAGAATTTGATCGATTACCAAGGTCTGTCCAATGATAACCTTGGCAATCTCTTCTTTAAGGGCTTTGTGCTTTTCTACCAATTTTTTGATTGCAGCTACGTCTGACATGCACCTACTCCTTTACCCAATTATTAGCGAAATCACAGCTTCTATTACTCTCGCTTACGCTCACATAGGTGTCTTTGATATACTTGTCCATCCATTTTTTGATAGCCTTATACTGTTTTTCCGTTTTGGCCAGCTCTTGGATCTTGGTATAATCTTTAGCAAAATCGGCCGTGTGTTCGTCGTACCGGTTAGTTACCTTGAGTAGCTTATATTTCGGACCACCACCCCTGGGGTCTTCTTCTATAAGCGGGTAGGAAATTTCGTCATCCTTAAGGTTACGGACTTGGTTATAGAGCGCCGGATCCATCTTGGTCAGTTCAAAGCGGGAATCGTAGTTGATGGGATTACGTAATAGTCCACCATCGAACTTGGTTTCTTTTTCGTCGGAAAAATTAAGTGCTGCTTCCGCGAAGGTATACTTACCATCTATAATGTGTTTTCGGATGGTATCGAGTTCTTTCTTCACCTCCGCCAGGGCCGTTTGGGAAATTTCAGGCTGCATGAGAATATGGCGCAAATCCCGCTCTTGTCCCCTGATTTTTTCCATAAGTATAATATGATATCCGAAAGCTGTCTCAAAAGGCTCGGAAATTTCGCCCTGCTTAAGGCTGAAGGCAATATCTTTGAAAGTTTTATCGAAGCCGGTGTCTTTAGTGATACTATAAAAACCACCGTCGGATTTAGATCCCGGATCTTCCGAATACAAAATAGCCTTAACGCTAAAGCTGGCGTCATTATCAAGCACATCGGCCCTTATTTTGTTCAGTTTTTCAACGACCTTCTGTTTCTCCTCTTCGGTCGGCTTTGGAGCCTTAACAATTTGTGCAATTTCCATTTCTGCTCCAAAAACGGGGCGTTCGTCTTCGGGAATATTATTAAAGAACTGCCGCACCTCTTCGGGCGTAATCTCGATTTTCTCGACAATACTCGTCTGCATTTTTTCGGAGAGCATGCGCAGTTTGTTGATTTTGTTAATATCCTCGCGCAGGCTGGCCTCATCTTCTTTCCTATAGAATTTTAATAATTTTTCCATGGAACCTGTCTGCTGTACGAAGGATTGTATCTGCCGTTCGGTGGTCGCTGATACCTCGTCATCCGAAACCAAAAGACTGTCTTGTACTGCCTGATGCGCGTAAAGGCGATCCTCCATCAATTTTCCTAAAAGTCCGCATCGGGTGACATCCTCGGTGGATACGCCCTGACTTTTAAGATCGATGAGCGTCTTTTCGATGTCGGAATCTAATATCACGTAATCACCCACAACGGCGGCGATACCATCCAATTTTATTTTTTTGAAGTTGTTTGCGGTATCCTTTTTAACGTCAAGGCTTGCTTCCAAGACAGGCTCATCCGGTTCCACCTGTGTGTCTGGCAATTCGCCCGCCTGCTGGGCAAATGTTAAGCTACACACACACAACATCCCAAAAAATAACAACATCCTATTCATCTTCATCGTTTTTACTGCTTTTATTCGTTTCATATACCTCAAATTCTTTTTTTTTGATTGCCTCATCTATAACTTCGGTTTCCAGTTTACGTATAAAGTCCAGTTTCCTTCGACTTAAGAGTACCCGTTCAATAGTAGGTTTAATAAAGGATAGTGGTGCGATAGAGTCAACGGGCCTTACATCGAGGATTTTAGCCAAATATACCCCGTTATCGTCCTCCAAATTTAAAAATTGTGATTTCTTTAGTTGTTTGTCCACGTTTTCAAAAGTCAAAGGAGGGATTTCGTCGATGATACGGGATGCCGTAATCCAAATGGAATCGTTGAAGCTCGTTTTTCGAAACTGGACGCTGATAGAGTCCAGCACGGTACGGTCTTTTTCCCCGAAATTCTTTAGCCTTTCGGCCACTTCGACCTTGTTTAAAAAATCTTTGGGAAGGGCTACGAACCTTAGCTTTACCAACATTTCCTTTAAGCGGAAATTCTCTTTTTCCCTTTCGTAAAAACTTTCGAGTTCGGTATCGCTCACAGTCGAATCATTGACCTGTTGCACCAAGGCCTCTTTGTACGCCCGGGTGTAAAGATCGGTACGATAATCGGCTACCAAGGCGTCGTATTCCGCCAATTTATCTTCGGGTAGGTTGATTTTCGCCTTATCGAGAAGTAATTGTTTCGATGCCCAGTTGTTGATGTAATTGGTCACAAAAGAAGCACTATCTTCCTTGGATAGGTTTTTGCCCATGAGCGCTATTACATCGTCTTTGTACAGGTATTTCTCGCCGACCCTTGCCAAAGCCGTCGGTTGTTCCTTTCTCCAAATGGAATCACAGGCTCCCAAAAGCACCGTTGCCGAAAGACAGAGCAGTACATATTTAAAGGAAGGCTTTTCGAATTTCATTTCGCAAAAATAACAAAAGCCTAACGCTTCGCAAGTATACCTTATTATTACTTAACAGAATTTTGGGGGTGGGCGGGATTATTCGCTATTTTCGTTCAATATCTGGAAGTTGAATTCTTAGCTTGCAGGATGACCGGTGAGCTCTAACAATTACTGACAACCGATGTCTGAAGCCCGATGCCCGATGCCCGATGCCCGATATTCAATGTTCAATGTTCAAAAAAAACTTTTTCCAAATCTATTAACCCCTAAACTCCAAAACTTTTTCAATGGGAAAAAAAATAAAATTGATCTGGGACTTTCGGGGTCCCGCAGCCGCTAAAACCGCCGAGCATCACGATAAGCATCTCAAGGAATATATCGCTATCGAAGAAACTGCCTTGAATATCACCGGCCATCACGATGTCAACGACATGCTAAGCTTTGCTTTTATGGTCGTCGAAGAAAGTGAAATGATACCTATTCGCGATGCCCTAAAGCCGCATCGTGGGGAAATCTTTGAGGAGGCTTAAGGGCGGATTTTAGGTTATAGGTTTTCAAACGGATGGGTGATTGCCGATGCTAATGGCTGATGGCTGATGGAAAAATAAACTCCTTAACCGATAAACCTGCCTGGGTCCGGCTGACAGGCCCATAAACTTTGTCGCAGATCGCTTAAAATTGAAAAAACTACCATGAATACCCGCCTGTTTCTATTCACCGTCATAGTTGCGACCCTATTTTCTTGCTCGGTACAAAAGCCCAAGGCCAACCCCTTGGAAAAGGTGCTGGCTTCCCAAAATCCGAATATAAAACAGGTTATGGATAGTTTGGCCTCACATGAGGTGCAAATTCGCTACACCCAAATCGAAAGAAAAGAGGATACTGTCATTTTTACGGATTATGATTTTCAAGTCGATGCGGATGCTTATTTTTATCCGGCCAGTACGGTGAAATTCCCGATTGCGGTACTAGCCTTAGAAAAATTGAACCATTCGGATGCTCTTGACCGAGATACCCGTTTCTATGTGGAAGGGGATTCCGTAGAAACCACTTTTGCCGAAGCGATTTCACAGATCTTTGCCGTAAGTGACAACGATGCCAACAATCGGTTGGTGGAGTTCTTAGGTCAAGATGCCATTAATTCGGGACTGGACGAAAAAGGTATCTGTCCCGTTCGGATCGCACATCGGTTGGGGCATCATTCCGACGATCTGAAAACCAAACCACTTATCCTGTATGAAAATGACAGCACCACCACCATTTTAGAGGGCTCTTATAACACAGCTCCGGAACCCCTTGATTTAATGGGAATAACAAAAGGTTCGGGATATTACGAGGATGATGCCCTCATCGCAGAACCATTCGATTTCAGCTTTAAAAACTATTATCCCATCCAAGCGCAGCACGGGCTTTTGAAACGGATCATTTTCCCCCAAAACTTTTTATCCGAAGAACGCTTTGAATTGAGTGAAGAACAGCGGGATTTTCTTTTGACCGCCATGCATACCGTACCGCGAAAGGTCGGGTATGATGCTGGGGAATTCTACGATGGCTATTGCAAGTTTTTTATGTTCGGAGATACAAAAGAAAACATCCCCACAAACATCAAAATCTACAACAAAGTAGGATTTGCATACGGCACTCTGACCGATAGCGCCTATATCACCGACACCCAAAATGAGGTGGAATTTTTGCTCACCGCCACTATTTTGGTCAACAAAAACGGTATCTTTAATGATGATACTTACGAATACGATGAAGTCGGCATTCCCTTTTTGGCGGAATTGGGGCGGCAGTTGTATACTTACGAACTGAATCGGAAAAATTAATACGATAGCGAACCGGACTTTACGTGCATTTACTGAACCCAATTAAATAAATATCGTATCCCGACGTTATGTATTGTAATTCGGGGGATTTCCTTCGGGATGTTGACCTCATTTCCACCAAATCCGACTCCTAATGTCAAACCATCAAGACCGTATCGATCAGCTGAATCGAAAACTTGAAATCCTCCTCAACAAACAGGAAATCCTTCAGAGCAAACAAAAGGATTTCGCCCAAGAACTGATGGGACTGTACAAAGAGATCGAAGCTGTTAAGCTGATGCGCCCCGAAGACTTGGCCGTTCCCGAACCAACTATCGAAGAAACCTTCGAAAAACCCGTACAACCGGCAAAAGAAGAAAGCAATGAATTGACCCGTGAGACTGCAACCGTAACAAACGAAGCTGAAGGCGAGTCCATTTCCGATGCCACACACCTGGAAGCCTTTTCAGATACGTCGTCACCAAAGCCTACGGATTTTCCACAAAAAGATACGCCATCGGTCCAGACCGCACCAAACGCCCAAATGGATCGTCAGGTGAGTATTGAAAATCTCAAAGGAAAATCGAATCTTGAAAAATTTATCGGCGAGAATCTGATTAACAAGATTGGTATTGCCATCACTGTTATCGGCGTGGCTATCGGCGCCAAATATTCCATCGAGAATAATTTGATAAGCCCCCTGACCCGAATCATTCTCGGTTATTTTGCAGGATTAGGACTCATAGGTTTCGGCATAAAATTAAAGGAGAAATACGACAACTTCAGTGCGGTATTGGTCAGTGGAGCCTTGGCGATCATGTATTTTATCACCTTCGCCGCCTATAGTTTTTACGGACTTTTTCCGCAGCTGATGGCTTTTGCCCTGATGCTTTTGTTTACCGTTTTCGGGGTAGTCGCAGCCTTGAACTACAACAAACAGATCATCGCACATATTGGACTGGTCGGCGCCTATGCCGTTCCGTTTTTGTTGGGCGATGATTCCGGCAATGTCACCACACTGTTTGCCTACACGGCGATTATCAATATTGGTATTCTGGCGATATCCCTTAAAAAATATTGGAAACCGCTGTTTTATTCCTCTTTCGTACTGACATGGCTGATTTATATTTCATGGAGTGCCCTTTCTTACCGAATCGAGAAACACTACGGCCTTGCCCTAATTTTTGCCAGTCTGTTCTTTCTCATTTTTTATGTCACTTTTCTGGCCTATAAACTCTCAAAATCGGAGAAATTCCTGAAATCGGATGTCGTACTGGTTTTGCTGAACTCTTTTATTTTCTATGCGCTCGGCTACGGATTATTGAGCCATCACGAAACCGGGAAACACTTTCTTGGTCTTTTCACACTGGGCAATGCGGTAGTCCACTTTGCGGTCGCCACGCTGATTTATAGAAAAAAGCTCGCAGACCGCAACCTCTTCTATCTCATTTCGGGCATGGTGCTCATTTTCATAACCATCGCCATTCCCGTGCAGCTTGACGGCAATTGGGTCACGTTGCTGTGGACGCTGCAGGCCGCACTATTATTCTGGGTCGGGCGGACGAAGAACATCCTATTTTATGAAAAGCTATCCTATCCTCTTATGATTCTTGGTTTCTTGAGCCTGACACAGGATTGGGCCGAGGGCTACGGTGGCTATTTCGGGGATGGGGATGCGATATCACCCATCCTAAACACCTATTTCCTCACGTCCGTTCTGTTTATAGCCGCCTTCGTAGCTATTCATCGGATCAACAGCACAAAACAGGCATTGAACGAAAACCGCTCGTTTGCAGTTTCACGGATTATGGCCTTCGTCATTCCCGCTATTCTGATTTTCACAACCTATGCAGCCTTTTTTCTAGAAATCGAACACTACGGACAACAGCTGTATCTGGCTTCGGAAGTGGCCGAAACGATGCAGAACGATGGCACCTATTCACACTATAATTATGACCTGAAGGATTTTAGCAACGTCTGGTTGTTCGACTACACCCTACTTTTTCTATCCGTTCTCGTATTTGCGAACATCAAAAAATTACAAAACCGCGTACTCGGCATCGTCACCCTTGCAGCAAGCCTGATAGCCAGCCTATTGTTCTTGACTGGCGGTCTCTATATGTTGAGCGAACTTCGGGAAAGCTACCTCGATCGCGCCACCAACGAATTTTACAATATAGGTTTCCTCAATGTAGGTATCCGCTATGTAGCCTTTGCCTTTTTTGCCCTTTTACTGGTCGCCATTCGTAAATTGACCCAGCAAAAGTTTATGAAAATCGATTTTGGCATTCCCTCTGAAATCGGCTTGCACGTCTGTATCCTTTGGATATTGAGCAGCGAACTATTGAACTGGATGGATATCGCCGGCTCGAATCAGACCTACAAACTCGGACTGAGCATTCTTTGGGGCGTTTACGCTTTGCTGTTGGTCGCCCTCGGCATCCGAAAATCAAAGGCGTATCTGCGTATCGGCGGCATGGTGCTGTTCGGTATCACTCTCATCAAACTTTTCTTTTACGACATCGCATCCCTGAATACGATTTCAAAGACAATCGTTTTTGTTTCTTTGGGCATATTATTGTTGATAATTTCCTTCCTTTATAATAAGTACAAGGATATGATTTCGGAGGATAAAATGGAGCCAAGAAACTGAGATTGGACATAAGGTGCGAGGTGCGGGTAAGAAATAGTAATCCACAAACGCACGAACAATTAAACCATAAATTTTCTTCAAATTTGAGAACACAAAAATCCATATTCCTTCTTTTCTTCGGATGGCTAAGCTGCTCAATGGCTTTTGCGCAACTCGACACTTATAGCCATAAACAAGAATTAAAAGGAATTTCAGATCAATGGCACAGTATTCCCCTATCCAATTCAATTTTCGATAAAGTAAATTCGGATCTGTCGGATATCCGTATATATGGAGTAACTAAAAACGATACTTTGGAAGCTCCCTATGTATTTCAAATCGCTTCTGGAAGCCTTACCAAAAAAGATGTCGGTTTTAATTTGCTCAACACATCAACGAACGCCAAAGGCCATTATTTTACCTATGAGATTCCCACTACGGAAGCCATCAACGAAATCCATCTAAATTTCGAGAACGAAAATTTCGATTGGCGCGTTCAACTCGAAGGAAGCCAAAATCAAAAAGAATGGTTTACCGTGCTTGAAGACTATCGCATACTATCCATCAAAACTGATCAGACGGATTACGAGTTCACCAAACTGTCCTTTCCCAAGTCAAAATACCGTTTTTATCGCTTGCTGGTAAAACGTAGTGAGCAACCGAAACTGCAATCCGCCAGCATCCGTCTTGACGATCGGATCGATGCCACGTACAGGGATTATTCCGTAACCTACATGAACATTGACCAGCAAAGCAAACGGACGATTATGAATCTCGACCTAAAAAAGCGTTTGCCTGTAAGCTATCTGCAGTTTAAGGTCGCCGACGACATCGATTATTACCGTCCTATCTCCATTCAATATGTGTATGATAGTGTCATGTCGGAAAAGGGAACCAAATACAGCTATCGCAACCTAATTTCCGGCACCTTGACTTCTGTTGAAAACAACAGCTTCAAGTTCCCGACCACTTTGGCACAAAGGTTTCGGGTCACGATTGAAAACCACGACAACCAACCCCTACAAATCGAAGCGGCCGAAGCCAAAGGCTATGAACACAAACTCATCGCAAGGTTTACGGAGCCCGCGACCTATTTTTTGACGTACGGAAAATCTAAGGCCCAAAGACCGCAATATGACATAACGCAGGCGGTCGCTAAAATTCCTGATAACCCGAAGCCTTTGACCCTGGGAGACGAGCAGCAGATTCCGAAAAAATCAGTTTCCGAGGAGGCACCACTTTTCGAGAACAAGTTTTGGCTTTGGGGGGTTATGGGGGTCGTAATCTTGGTCTTGGGATGGTTTACGCTAGGGATGATGCGAAAGAAATAGAGAACAACCACTATTTACATACATCCATATTTCCCTTAACTTAGCGCTTTCAAAAAACAGTAAAGTGCCAAACCCCAAACAGACCCGTATCAACAAATACCTCAGCGAGGTAGGCTACTGCTCCCGCCGGGCCGCAGACAAGCTCATCGAACAAGGTCGTGTTACAATAAACGGGCAAATACCCGAAATGGGAACGAAAATCATCGATGGCGATGAGGTAAGGGTTGATGGCCAACGGATTACCGAACCCAAAGAAAAACCGGTGTACCTTGCCTTTAACAAACCCATTGGTATCGTCTGCACTACGGATACCCGAGTGGAAAAGGACAACATCATCGATTTTATCAACTATCCCAAACGGATTTTCCCCATCGGGAGGTTGGACAAGCCCAGCGAGGGCCTCATCTTATTAACCAATGACGGCGACATCGTCAACAAAATCCTTCGCTCCCGAAACGACCATGGCAAGGAATATCTGGTTACCGTCGATCGGCCCATTACCGAAGAGTTTCTCCAAAAAATGCGCAATGGTGTTCCAATTTTAGATACCGTTACTAAAAAGTGCGAGGTGACACAAATAGGCAACAAGGAATTTAAAATTATTCTAACCCAAGGCCTGAACCGGCAGATCCGTCGTATGTGCGAGCATCTCGAGTATCGCGTAAAACACCTAAAACGCATACGGATCATGAACATTAAACTGGATATTCCTGTGGGCAAATGGCGGGATTTGACCGAAGCGGAACTAAATGAAATCAACCGCTTGACAGCTACCTCCGATAAAACCTACAAAAATCAATAATCACAAAGAGACTGCTTCTCTGGCCACGCTATCTCATTTAGTCGATTAGAACAATCAAAGAGATAGCTTCAAAAAGTCATCAATTATTTTGTATTATTTAACAGCATATTCCGTTTAAAATCATTAACTTAGGGATGTCCAGATACATTGGGCAACTCAATTATGTACTATGAAACGGAAAGAAAATCAAAACCCAAAAAAATCCTGGCTCGCGGCGTGTATCATGCTGTCGTTGATCTTGGTACCCGGAACCCAATCCGCATTCGCTTTTTTTCAGGATACTCAACAGGAACAGCAAGTTCAAAGCTTTAAACAATATAAGGGCGAAGTTATTGGTACGGACTCGAACAAATCCCTTGTTTTTGCCACCGTAGCTATTGAGGGCTCAAACGTCAGCACCATAACGAACGCCGATGGTGAATTTTCGCTTAAAGTGCCTAACGATATGGCCGCCGAAGCGATGGATGCTAACGTATTGGTGTCTTTCCTGGGATATCGCACCAAGTCGATTCCCTTGGCCCAATTCGATGAAAAAGGTAATAATAAAATAGAACTGAGCGTCTCGATAACCGAGCTACCCGAAGTGAACGTCGAAGTGCCCAAAAATGCGGAAGCCCTGGTTCGGGAAACCTTGAAGCGAAAAGGCGAAAATTATTTTGATGACCCCACTTTGATGACCGCGTTCTATCGGGAAACGATCAAGAAAAGACGTCGGAACGTTTCTCTCTCCGAGGCGGTGGTCAACATTTATAAAACACCGTACAACTCCCTTAAAAAAGATGGGGTAAAGCTATACAAAGCTCGAAAAAGCACCGATTACAGTAAGTTGGATACGCTTGCCCTTAAATTGCAAGGGGGACCTTTCAACGCCCTATTCGTCGATGTCATGAAATATCCAGAATATATTTTCACCGACGAAACGCTTAAGAATTATAACTTTAGCTTTGACCGTTCGACAAGAGTCAACGACCGCCTGATCTATGTTGTCGATTTTAAGCAACATGACTGGATATTGGACCCTCTATACCAAGGCAAACTCTATATTGATGCCGAAAACAAAATCCTTACCAGTGCCATTTTTTCGCTCAATATTACGGACAAAGATTTGGCGTCGCGCATGTTCGTTCGCAAAAAGCCCGCTAACGCAAGGGTATGGCCCACCGAGGTGGCGTACCGCGTCGATTACCGGGAAAAAGACGGTAGATGGTATTACGGCTATAGCAATGTACTGATGGAATTTAAAATCAATTGGGACAAGCGACTTTTCAATTCCGTCTACAGCATGACCTGTGAGATGGCAGTTACCGATTGGGAGAAAAATATGGCCGCCGATTTTCCTAGGTCTAGGGATAGGATTAAATCCTCGATAATTCTGGCCGACGAGGCCATCGGTTTTGCCGATCCCGATTTTTGGGGCGAGTACAATATTATCGAACCGGACAAATCTATTGAATCGGCCATCGAAAAAATTCAACGTCAGTTGCGAAAAACGCGTGATAATGGTGGTACTTCAGCGCGATAAAATTCACTCTTTTGAAAAAAAATCGGCCTATTACGGCCGATTTTTTTGTTAGTATATTTGCCCATTACTGCTAAAATCATCCTTACTAATCCCACAAAATCCATGACAAAAAGAAGGGAATTTATGGCCTC
>RCMY010001474.1_pt1 | contig 22398 bp, 17 predicted proteins | sample 2041341 | NCBI WGS metagenome assembly RCMY01 (sample SAMN09708234, study PRJNA481090) | Marine sediment metagenome, whole genome shotgun sequencing project.
ACCAGCGCCACCAACAGCGTCACCGTGCCCGGCCTCACCGGCACCAACACCTTCTACCTCAAGGCGTTCGACGCCGCCGGCAATCTGTCGTGGCGATCTGGCACGACAACCGTCGTCATCGGCCCAGCCGCCGACACCGAACGGCCGTCCACACCGACTGCGTTGACGGTCGTGGGAGTCGGCAGCGGTTCGGTCGATCTCACCTGGAATCCCAGCACCGACAACGTCGCCGTCACCGGCTACAACATCTACGACTTCGCCAACAATCAGATCGTTGCGACGTCACCCGGTCCGTCAACCACGGTCACCGGTCTCACCGGAACCAACACGTTCTACGTGAAGGCATTCGATGCTTCAGGCAACACATCGTGGCGCTCGAACACCGTTACGTTCGCCGTGCAATGACGCTCAGCGTGTAATGAGACTCAGCGACGCGCTCCGACGGGAGTGACGTCCGCGAAGGCTGAGAACCACGACTCGTAGCCGAGGTCATTCGGATGAAAGCGATCGCCCGCCGACCGACCCCGCCAACGGGGAAGGTGAGCATCGACGTCGGCGACCACGAGGTCGGAACGATCGGCCTCACATCGGATCACCTTGTTCAAACGCTTGGCCAAGAGGCTGCCCTTGGCCGGCAGCGTGGCCAGGACCGCTTCGTCGGGAAGCCGGGAGATGAGTGAGTGCATCGAGCTCTCGATCCGCGAGAACGACCCGCCCCTGGCGAAGTCATTGCTGCCCACCGTGCATGTCACCAGTTGGACCGGCCGTGCGATCGCTCGCAACGCCGGTAGCTGGACCCGGAGAACGTCGTCGATGCGGGCCCCCGAGCGCGACAGGTTCACGATCCTTGCCGGTCGGTTGCGTCTCTGCTGGGACTCGTGAAGGACCAGACGGTGCAACCACGATTGCTGGACTGACGACGCACCCACGGCCTGGCTCAACGAATCGCCGAGCACGACCATCAACGGGTGTTCGTCATGATCGGGCGAGCCGAGCGCGGCCTCTGCCTCCAAGCGCCAGAAGTGGGCGTGGGCCGCAATCTGGTCTCGGGTGGCACGAATTCCCGGCACGATCGGCGCGAACACGCGAATGAGCGGCCCCGGCGTCGGAGGGCGAAATGCCTCGGCCACGCTCGGATCCGAAAAGGGTGTCGTCACATGGTCCATGCAAGGTGACCATCGGCGGTTGGAAGCCTGTATTGAGACAGCCGAGAAGACGGAATGCCCCCTCCGAGAACCGGATGGTCCGATGGGCTCCGCCAGCCCACCGGACCAACCAGACACGTGCACTCCGTCTTGCCGGTTGTGAGATTTCCTAACGAGTACGAGTTTGGTGCGACGTCGTCGATCGATCTGTGAACCACCTCACAGAGAGCGATGTTTTCCTCGACCGACGGCCGATCAGCCAATGCTCTGGCGGAGATCACCTTCTCGAGGAATCCGGATCCTGCCGCGCCGCACCTCGATCAGGCCTTCACTCGACCACGATCGGAGCTGCTTGTTCACGGACTCGCGTGTGACTCCCACCCGATCAGCAAGTGCCTGTTGGGTGGCCGACACGACGAGACCACCCTTTTCATCGTCGACACCGAGGTCACAGAGCAGGTCGCACAGCTGCGCATCGAGGCGCAGAAAAGTCTTGCCCTCCACGCTCGTCGAGAGTCGTTGCACCACCGAGGCGAGGTATCTGGCCAAGCTGAGGGCCATCGACGGGTGCTCGGCCAGCAGCTCGAGGAACCGCCTGCGACCTATCGTGAGCACGATCGCCGCAGTACGAGCACGCAGTGATGCTGTCCTCGGGGCACCGTCGAAGATGCTGACCTCGCCGATGGGTGCTCCCGGTCCGAGCGTGACGAAAACCAGATCCCGCCCGTCGCGGCTCGAGCGCTGCACGTCGAGCTTTCCCGCCATCACGATCGAGAAGCGTTCACTCGGTTCGCCCTGGTGGAAGAGGAACTCTCCAGGGTCGAGTTCGATCGGCCACATCGTCGCCGCGAGGGCAGCCGCCGCATCGTGATCGAATGCAACGGCCGAGGCCTCGATGAAGGCGACGACGTCGATCGATTCCGACGATTGCCGATCCCGTTTGCTCACGATGTCAACGCCTCTCCCCCACTGCCCAGTTGGGGAAGGTAGCGCACGAAGTCCTAGGATCGCCGATCTTCGGGCTGCGGCCCGTCGGCTTCGGGGGGGACGGCGAAAGGACTGGAAGCGATCGTGCCGACGCGAACGATTCTCTTCGTCGATCAGGTCGGTTCGACGCGCCTCCTCGCCGAGATCGGGGACGAATCCATGGTGGCGGTCCGTCGACGCCTCCAAACGCTGCTTCGGCGGTGCGTCGACCAGTCGGGGGGCCGAGTGTTCGGCGACATGGGCGACGGGGTCGCTGCGGTCTTCGATTCGCCGATCGACGCTGCCCATGCTGCGTTGTCCATGCGGGCGGAGGCCGCCGGCACCCACGAGCCACCGGTCAGGGAGCCGCCGATCGAGGTGCGCATCGGACTGCACACCGGCGACGTTGTCCTTTCCGGCGACGGATTCGTCGGTATGACCGTTCATCTCGGTGCTCGGCTCTGTGATGCCGCGCCAGACCAGCAGATTGCGGCGTCTGACGCGTTTCGAGACGCCATCGACGCCGACCCGATCCTGCGAGTGGTCCCATTCGGCAAACGCATACTGAAAGGGCTCGTCGAACCGGTCAACATCAACCTGGTCGTTTCGGCCGCAGAGGAATCACCTGAGCCGAGTGTCGACGCCGAGAGCTCCTGGTCAATTCCTTCCACCGCCTGGTTGGCCGAGCGGGACCTCCCGCCCGTGTTCATCGAACGTCAGCGCGAAACCGTCGAGATCGAGAGGTTGGCCTCGGAAAGCGACGGTCGGGTGCAGCTGGCGTTGGTCAGCGGTGAACCCGGCATCGGGAAGAGCACGCTGTTGCACCAGACGGCGTCGACGCTGGCAGCACGCGGGCATCTCTGCGTGGTCGGCCGCTCGGACGAATCGATCAGTACCCCCTATCGCGAGATGATCGAGGTGCTCAGGCACATCATCAGTCACGCTCCGCCACAGCTCTTGGTCGACCACGTCCTCCGACACGGCAGTCTGCTCACCCGCCTCATCCCGGGCCTTGCCGACCGCGTGCCGAATGCGACGATCACTCCGGTTGACGAAGAGCCGGACCGATTCAGATTGTTCGAAGCCGTCACCGACCTCCTCCGGTCCGTGGCCCAGCATCAACCGCTCGTGATCGTGCTGGAGGACATCCACTGGGCGTCCGAGTCGTCGCTCGAGCTGATCCGCCACCTCATCCGTGCCGGCGAGTTGGGTTCGGTGCTCGTGCTCGCGACATTCCGCCCGACCGAGATCGACGCCGATGCCCCGCTCTCGCGATTCTTGCGCCAAGTGTTGCTCGAGCCGAACGCTCATCGGATTCGCGTCGAGCCTTTCACGCTGACAGAGGTTCAGCATCTCGTCACGTCGTCGTACGCAGAGTCGGCGGTCGACGAGAATCATGTCCGCAGGGTCGGACGACACCTCCACCGACAGACGTCCGGCAACCCGCTGTTCGTCACCGAGATGCTTCGCAGCCTCGAAGAGACAGGATCGTTCGCCGATTTGGCGGGGACGGCCCCCTCGACGATCACGGTTCCTGCCACCGTCCACGAGTTGGCCACCGCTCGAGTCGATCGTCTCGGCCAAGCCCACCGCGAGCTGCTCACCGTGGCTTCCGTCCTCGGCGCTACGTTCGACCACGAGGCACTGGCAGCGCTGGTCGATCCCGCGATCGACGTGCTCGAACTGCTGGCCGGCGCACAGCGGGCGGGCCTTGTCGTCGAGCGCTCCACCTCGGCAGACGAGACCTTCCGCTTCGGCCATGCCCTGATCCGCGATGCCCTGTACGAACGCATCAGCCCGGCACGACGCAGACGCCTTCATCGTGAAGCTGCAGAGGCCATCATCTCGGTTTCCGGCGACGATCTCGGCCCCCGGGCTGCTGTTGCGCTCCGCCACCTTCGCCTGGCGAGCCACGCCGACCCCGAGCTCGTTCTGCACCTGGCTGAGCTCGCGGCAGAGCAATCGAGCTCGAAGCTGCTCTTCGAGGAGACCGTCACGTTCCGGCGAATGGCCGTCGACGCGGTTCGGACCGCCGACGATCAGGCGGCCTTGGCATCGGCGCTTCTGGCCCTCGCCGACGCCGAGACCGCAGCCGGCAAAAGCGACGGACGACAGACGAGCGTGGCTGCGGCCGATGCCGCTCGGGCCGCCGGACGCTGGGACCTCTTCGCCCGTGTTGCTGTCTCATACGGCGGCCAGCTCAAGGAGAACCAAGCCATCATCGACATCGCCGAGCCCGTCGCTCTCATCACCGAGGCTTTGGACCATGAGACCGAGCGGACACCGATGCGAGCCCGGCTACTGGCGGCACTGGGGATCTGGCAACGACAGCACCGACCGTATGTCGAACGTCGAGCAGTGCTCGACGAGGCCCTCGACATCGCTCGATCCCTCGACGACCCGCGAACGCTGGCAAGGGTGCTCGCCGGCTTCTATCGGGCGCTTCACGGACCGAATGCCACCGACGCGGCATGGGAGGTGAGCGCCGAACTCGAACACCTAGCCCTCGAGCTGGGCGACGACAACGTGGCGCTCGAAGCACTCAATCTTCGTCTGCTGGCAGCCCTCGAACTCGGGCACTGGACCGAGATCGAACGAGTCGAAGAGCAATTGGAACAGGTCGCGGCAAGAGTCGGCAACATCGAGGGCGTACGTATCACACTGCTCTGGAAAGCAGCCAGGGCCAACCTTCGAGGAGAGTCGCCGGCAGTACTGGTGGAGGAGCTCAGCCGGCTCCTGGCCGGATACTCACCGGAGAGCCGAACCATCATGATCGGTGCGCTGAACTTGGTGGTGCCATGGATGCAGGGCCGATCGGGGGCCATGTACGAACTCGCATCGTCATTCGCTCCTCCCGGTGTTCTTGTATTGCTCGCTGCTGACGGCGGCCTCGTCGATGCCGCCAAACGACACGTCGCCGAACTCGGCGGCCCGGCTCACCTCGAGCGCGATCAGGACTATCTCTTCTTCCTGGACCTGCTGGCAATGGTTCGAGTCGCTTCCCGAACCGGCGACCACGACCTCGCCAGAGATCTGTACGAGGTCTGCCTGCCGTACCGGGCGCGGCATGCACGACTGGGCCTGGTCGCCTATCTCGGGTCGATCGAGCACCTCCTCGGCACCCTCGCTGCGGTGTGCGGGGAACACGGCCTCGCGATGAGCCACTTCCAGCAAGCCCTGGGCCAATATCGCGAGATCGGCGCTCGGCCCCATCTTGCACTGTGCTCGGCTGAACTGACCGCGTCGCTCGAGGCGGTCGGACGAAGCGCTGCCGATGCACGCTCCGAGGCGACCGCGATCGCCGAGGAGTTGGGGTTGGCCCTGGTCTTGGAGCTGCTCGAGCGTCAGTGACGTCGCAGATGGTCGACGATGTGGGGGAACACATCGACGTGTGCGTTGCGACCCACGAGACCGTCGAGGTGGGCGTAGTCGTCGAGCGTGAGAAGTTCGTACAGGTCGGGATCGTTGTGCTCGGCCAGCCACTCGAGGGTCTTCGCTGTGCCCTTCGGCTTGAAGATGTAGTTCTTCGAACCCTGCACGAACAACAGCGGCAGTCGCAACCGTTCGACGTTGGCGAGGTAGACGTCATCACCGTTGTGATCGACTGCCTTCTTTGCTCTCGTCATCTCCGCAAGCTGCCGCAGCGGCGTGATGTCACCATTGCCGAACGCGGTGGTGAAGGACGCGTGTGTCGCCTGGTTCAGCTGATCATGGGTATGGGTCAAACCAAAGACCCCGTTCAACCACCGACACACCGGTTGCTGGCACGCCTCACCCTTGGGAATGGGGAGCAACCCTGCCGCAAGGTCGATGAGCCGATCGGTGGGCCCCCGCCCTGTGTTCGGGGCGAGTCCCTCGATCCCGAGCGCATCGAAGATGTCGACGATCCGAGTGGCGTTCTTCAAGCGGTTCAACGCACTCGTGTGCGGATGAAGCGCGAACTGGGAGCACACGGCCGAGCGCACGCCATCGAGCCCGGCCAGCAGCGCCATGAGGATCGACACCGAGCCGACGCAATGCCCGACGACCTGAACCGACTCCGCCCCCGTGCGGCGTCGCACCTCGGCCACCCCGACCGGCCAATCGATGGTCGCGATGTCGTCGATCGTGAAGTCCACGAGACTCGACGGCAACGCGATGCTGGCTCGGTAGTCGAAGAGCCAGACATCGAAGCCGGCTTCGGCCAACGCCTCGGCCAACGTCGTCTCGGTGGTCGGGTGAGCCAACGAGTTGGCTCTCATGCTGAACCCGGCGGCAAGCATCACCGGGCCCCGGGTCGGCTGGTCTGAACCCGTCGAGCGAGGGAAATGCGTGAGCATGAGCTCGGCATCCTTGCCGACACCGTCGAGAATCGGTCCGGAACCGTGGCCCACCACGAGATCGGATGCGGTCAGTTGCGCCTGCTCGAGCGCGTCCCCTTCGAGCTCGTGCCATCCCGTGGCGGGTGAATACCAACAGATCTCGGGTGGCGGAAGGCGAAGCGGTCTGAGCAGACCGGACGGTCGATGCGACAGACGACTGGATTCTTCGAGGACACCGCCGTAGATCGGGAGGAACCGACCCTTGAAGGCTCGAGCAAAGCGGTACTTGGTTCGCCACCCCCGCACGCTGGCGGGCGAGGTGGTCTCGATGGTGGAGAGTTGGCGAATCAGATCTCGCTTGGAGATTCGGAGCACTCCCTCGGCGATCGGATCGCCGTCCCCACCGTCGACGCGGTCGGCCGTGAGTGTCACGAAGAGGGTTGTCGTGTCCTTCCATCCGCGGAGGAGCGAACCGGTGCGGATCACCTTGCTTCCCTCGAATCGGTAGGTCTTCCCCTCAACCGACCGGAGGCGCATGCGGTACGACATGTTCCACTCCTCGGCCCGGTCCCGGCGTTGCTGCATCAGCCGGAACTCGCCGTCACTGATCGCCAACGGCTCGGCTGACAGGCGGGGCACCTCGACGGTGCCGGACATCGATTGAACCTGTCCGGGGTCACGTTCGAGGCCGGCCATGTCGGGGATCTCGATGGTGACCACGAACGAGACGTCCGAACGCGTGTCGCCGAATCGACACCATCCGGCCATCCGTTCGGTGAACACGATCCCCGGCGCCCTCAGACCGGTCGTCTTGTTCGGCGGCTCACCTTTGTCGTTCGGAGTGAGATCGAGGCTCCATCCGCGATCGACGATGATCGCCTCCACCGCTCGTTCTGTGAGCGCCGAGATCGTCAACGAGGGGTTGGTGTCGACGGGTCTGGGCAGCACCGAGCCGTCGAGGACGTGCAGGCCGGGATGGACAATTGACCCGGCGGGACCGGCGAACACCCCACCGAGATCATTCACGACACCGGCCGACGCATCATCGGCCATGACACAGCCGCCGAGAGGATGGACACTGACCAGTTCGTGACCGGCAGCCGCAGTCCACAACGGTTCCGGCGCGTACTCGGCGCCGATGGAACCCGAGATGCGATCGAGCAGTTCGTTGTTCTCCCGAATTCGCACGTCGGTTCGAGCACCCGGCCAGTCGACGACGATGCGATCGTCCTCAAGGACCAGGTTTCCGTCGGCCGCGTCGTCGCTCATCACGAGAAACGTGAGCGTCCGTTCGGCCGCCGCTCGCCACCGGCCGAAGACCATCCTGATTCTCTGCCACAGCGATGCGTTGCTCCCGATGAGCGCGCAGCCGAGGAGCGCCAGCGGCATCACACCCTTCAGCGCTCCGGGGATGGCCCCCTCTTCGATGGTCAGCCCTGCGCCCGGGATCGGTCCGGGACGCGACACTGGAACCATGCCGACGATCGTCGGGCCGACCTCCTCGCCTTCCTCCCCCTTTGCCCAACCGAATCCATTGACTTTCCGATCTGCGCCGTATCCGAAACCCAGCACGTCCCCATTGCCGCTGAATCGTCGACCGACGGCATCGGACACCGACAGGCCGGCGCCGCGTGAACGAAGCATGATTTCGGTCGAACCAAGAGTGCCCGCAGCGAGGATGACGATGTCGGCGGTGACGAACTCGTCCCCTGCGCCGAACAGGCGACGACGACTGCCAACCGACTCGAAGTGCACCTCCCATCGTCCGTCGCCGGCGGCGCTCGGCTCCACGGAGCGCACCAGACGTTTCGTGAAGATCCGGGCTCCATGGCGCACGGCGTCCGGCAGGTAGTTCATCGCAACGGTGTTCTTGGCCCCGACGTTGCAGCCTGTGACGCAATTGCCGCATCCGCTGCACGGCGGCTGGCGGATGCCGGCCGGGTTGGGAGCGTCGTCGAAGGAGACATTGATCGGAGCCCGCTGCATCGCTGCTCCGAACGAACTGGCCACAGCATTCAGGGCATCGACCTTGGCCAGCCGCGGTGCGTCATCCGGGTAGGGATTCGAGCCGAGCCATTCCTCGGCCCTCGCGAAGTAGGCGTCGAGTGCGCCGGGTCGACGCAGGGCCTCCGGCCAACGGGGATCGGCGAGCACCTCGGCTCGAGGGCGGAGTGCAACATTGGCATTGATGAGGGAGGTCCCGCCGACCCCGCACCCGACCAACACGTTGACCTCATCGTCGAGCCGGACATCGAAGAGGGCTGTCGACGACCCGAAGTGCCGCTTCCTCGTCCTCACCTGGGCGCTGCGTACGGCCTGCCACAACGATTCGGGAAAGTCCCCGACCCGATGCTCGACGCCCCTTTCGAGTACACACACCGAGCGTCCAGCGCGAGCAAACCGCGACGCAGCGATGGCCCCGCCGTAGCCGGATCCAACGACCACGACGTCGTACGAGCTCTCGAGCGTTCCCCCCGGCGATGCGAGCATCTGGCGAACGTAGCCGGTCAGAGGACCTGGAATGGCCGGACGGTGGCGTGACAGACTGCGGCATGACCGATCACGCAACGATCCTGTCGACTCTGGCCGAGCAGCGCGCAGAGCTCGAACAGACCTTCCGCAGCTTCGATCCCGAACTGCTGAGCACGCCCTGTACCGAGAGCGAAGATCCAGGTGGCTCCGACTGGGCCCCGATCGATCACCTCGCCCATCTGCTTCGCATCGAGCATGCCTTCCTCGCGATGGCGAAGCTGACGATCGCCGGTGACGAGTCGCCGATCAAGATCGCAGGCTCGACCTGGGAGGAACGCATCGCGCAGGTCCATCGTGACAACGAGGCGCATCTCGAAACGCTCCGGCCGCTCGAGGTCGAGTCACTCCTGTCGGCACTGTCGGACGCTCGCGGGAAGACCATCGACTTCATCACCGAGCTGTCAGAAGATCAGCTGGCCACTGCGATTCCCGGGGCGCCATGGGGCGACGGCACCATCGGTGGTGTCCTGATGGCCAACGCAGGCCACGAGCATCAGCACCTCGAGTGGGTCGACGCGGCGATCGGCTGAGGCCGGGGCATCACCGTTTGGCAGCTGCCTTGGCGCATTTGCGGGCCCGGCGCAGGATGCGGCCGGAGTCACGCTCCTCGGCGATGTAGCGGCCGAGGAGGCCACCCGTCACCGGGTCGAGATCTTTGTTCTCGAACATTCGGTCGAACACATCCGGCCCGCCGGGCTTGCGGCCAATCCCGAACACCTTGAACTTCTCGTGGTCACTCAACGACGAGCAGGCCATCGCGAACTTGGCGTCCGATTCGATCGAGGACGGCCAGCGGACTTCATAGCCCAGCTCGAGCATGCGCTTCGCGAAGGCCTTCCCGTGTTCGCCTTCGCGCATCGCCACGAACCTAAGCGCCGCTTCGACCTCGGAGTTGTCACTCACGTTGGCCCAGCCCAGGAGGTATCGCTCAGCTTCGGTTTCGGCCACGGCGATCGCGTTGAGCAGCCCGAGGAAGCTGGGCGCCTGGTTCGATCCGTCGCGCTCGTTCGTGCCCGATCCCGACTTCTTCTTGTTCTTGGCCATTCGATGAGTCTGGCAGAGCTGTGCCAGGGAATCAGATCCGGGTCGGTGCGTCGAGGAAGAGCGCGCCGGTCGTCGTCGAGGTCAGGTCGTCGAATGAGATGTGTTCCTGGCGAATGAAGCCCCGAGGCTCGAGTCGGCCTTGACTCACCAACTCGATGACCGCAACGGCGCTGGCAGCGGTCGTCCAGGAGATCGCCGTTCGCTCGAGCCCACACAACACCCGCGGGTAATACGAACGAACGAACTCGTTCCGGTGCAGTTGACCGTGCTGCAGCCCCTCGGCCGCCACATGGATGTGGACAACGTCGTCGTTCACCGGGGGCTTGGCATGGGTCAGGATGCGTCCGGCAAGCTCTCGATCTTCACGCATGCGGAGCTCGTGAAAGAAGAAGTTCATCTGGTCGACGTGGCCCGGATAGCGCAGTGTCTTGTAGTCGATGTCGGCGACTCGCCCCAGGTACGTCTCACACATGGTGCCAAGGCCTCCGGATGTCGTGAACGCCTCGAGTTTCGTCCCACTGACGTAGAGCGTCTCGTGCCACTCCATGGCAGACACCCACTTACGCACGCCGTCCTCGATGACCTCGCAATCGTTGAGGTACTCATTGACCACGCCCTCCGGGGACCAGTTGAACGCATATCCGAGCAAGCCCCGCGGGTGCTGAGGCAATGCGCCGACGCGCAGTCGAAGCGATCGGCAACTCGTCATCTGCGACTCGAGATGGGCAGCCACGACCCCGACGAGCCCGGGAGCAAGACCACACTGCGGCGCCATCACGGCGTTGGCCGATTCGGCGAGTTCCCGGATGTGTTGGGTCGTCGGCACATCCTCGGTGAGGTCGAAGTAGTGGAGCCCGTTGCGGTGGGCGACGTCCGCGATCCGACGGTTGAAGTGGTACGGCATGCAGGACACGACGGCGTCGTGGTTTGCGAGTTCCGCTTCGAGCTCCACCTCGCTGCCGACGTCCAGCACGACCATACGGACACCTGCGAGATTCGTGGCTCTGGTGTCGATGCCGGTCACGTCGAGGCCGCTCTCTGCGAGGAGCTCCGCAACGAGATGGCCGACCTTGCCGAGGCCGAGGACGGCGATGCGTTTGATGGTCATCGATCGATCGTACTGTCGGCCTCGCTGGTGTCGGGTGAATCGCTGATTCACATGGACCATTGAGGCCGTTCGCCCTCAAGTCGAGTTGCCCACCCGCCGTAGAGGAAATGTCAAAGAGAACACAGACGAGATGCTGATCCGCTTGGTCGTTACCTGGTCGCCAGGCCTGCGGGGAGTCAATGGCGAACCCACCGTCTGACACAATCACGGAGATCGAACGTGTCAGTCCAGAAGCCGAGGATCATCGACAAGGCCCGACCAGCGACGGTCGCCAGAGCGATCGCTGCCGTCGTCCTCGCCGTAGCGGCAGTGACGTCCTTCGTGTCGCCAGTGGCGGCGCGGCCCCGTGAATCCACACCCGATTCGCAAGCCGTCGCCAGCGACGGTTCGCTGACGACCATCAACGCGCTCATCGGAGCGACCGACGTCTGGGCAGATGGCTTCACCGGAGATGGCGTCCATGTCGCCGTGATCGACACCGGTGTCGCTCCTGTGGCCGGTCTGGCCGGACCGGACAAGGTCGTGGCAATTGTCGACCTGTCATTCGAGGCGTCCGATCCTGCGTCGGCGTTCATCGACTCCTTCGGACACGGTACGCACGTCAGCGGCATCATCGCCGGGAACGATCCAGACACCGGTTTCCGTGGTGTTGCGCCCGGAGCCGGACTGGTGTCGGTCAAGGTCGCAGACCGTGACGGCGTTGCCGACGTGTCTCAGGTGATCACCGCCATCGATTGGGTCGTGGAGCATCGCAATCAGGACGGATTGAACATTCGTGTCCTGAACCTCGCCTACGGGACCGACAGCACCCAACGCTACGAAGTTGACCCGCTGGCAGAGGCCGTGGAACGTGCGTGGGACGCAGGGATCGTGGTCGTGGTTGCGGCCGGCAACGACGGACGGGGCGAGCGACGCTTGTCCAGCCCCGCCAGCGATCCGTTCGTCATCGCTGTCGGAGCAGCCCGCAGCCGGAACAGCAACGTTCATGCGGCTCGTTTCTCCACCTCGGGCGACGGCACGAGAGACCCGGACATCCTCGCTCCCGGGGTCAGCGTCGAGAGCCTCCGAGCACCAGGCTCCACGGCCGATCTCGACCATCCAGATGCCCGCATCGGGGAGTCGTTGTTCCTCGGATCGGGCACCAGCCAGTCGGCTGCGGTCGTGTCCGGCGGCGTCGCTCTCCTGTTGGAAGCACGACCCCAGTTGACTCCTGATCAGGTCAAGTATCTGCTGACCACGACCGCCTCCCGTGTCCCCGGCCGGAATCGCTTCGTCGGGCACGGCATGCTCGATCTCGCCGCAGCGGCAGCCGCACCTGTGCCCGGTGTCGAGTCGATCCAGTCGTGGGCCCGATCGACGGGCGAGGGTTCGCTCGTTCTCTCGAGAGGCTCGCTCCATGTCGAACTCCACGGCGAGATCCTTGCCGATGACGTCGCAGTTCTCGAAGATTGGTCCAGCGCCACCTGGTCCAGCGCCAGCTGGAGCAACGCCACCTGGTCCAACGCCACCTGGTCCAACGCCACCTGGAGCAACGCCACCTGGTCCAACGCCACCTGGTCCAACGCCACCTGGAGCAACGCCACCTGGTCTAACGCCACCTGGTCCAGCGCCAGCTGGAGCACCGCCGGGTGGAGCTGACCCGACCAACTCGCCATGACACCACACGCACCGACCATCGACGACACTGAAACCGCATCAGGGCGCAGCCCGAAGGCACGCGTCTCGATACTTGGTCTAACGATCGCCATGGTCGCGGTCGGGCTGTTCCTTCTGGTCGGGGCGTCCACGGAGATGCGGATCGATCAGCCGCTTCTCGTTCTCACCTTTGCGCTCGCGTTCGCGGTGGCGGAACGAATGGTCTTCCACCTCGAAGCCCGCGACCAGGCGGTCAGCTACACGCCGTCCGAGATCGCGCTGGCCGCCGCCCTCCTCTTCCTCAACCCGCTCTCGGTCCTGATCGCCCGCATCACTGGCGCGGTGGTCGGCATGGTCCTCGTCCGGCGGCTGCCGCCCATCAAGCTGGCCTTCAACATGGCGCTCCTCTCGCTCGAGACCATGCTGGTGATCTATCTCTTCTCGACCATCAGCGGAGCCCTTGGGGACGGAGCACTCCAAACGTGGTTTGCCCTCGTCCTGAGCCTCGGCGTCGCCATCGTCAACGGTGGTGTCGTGGTCGCCGTGGCTGTTGCTCAGTTCGATGGCGACCTTCGTCAGCGAGTGCGACAGGAACTGCACAACGCCCCTGTTCTCTATCTTCCCGTCGTCATCTACGCCGCGTCCGTCGCAGTTCCGATGACCATCGAGCCTACGCTCGGCATCGTGGCCTTGGCCCCGGCACCGCTCATCTGGTTGATGCTCCGCAGGCACGGTGCACTGCTCCATCGGTTCACCGACCTGATCAGCGTTCACGATTTCAGTCGCAGCGTCGGCGACGCCGCAAACCTCACCGACCTGGCCGAAACCGCCGCCTCACAGATCTCGACCCATCTTCGAGCCGACATCGTCGCACTTCGGCTGTGGGTGCAGGACGATTCATGCATCGAAGCATTCGTTGGCGGCGGCAATGTTGCTGCACTCCCCGCGCATCCGGACGCCCACGACTGGAACGGTGTGCTGTCGACTCGTCGAGTGCGGCCCGTCGACGAGCTCGACTCGGCGCTGCGGTTGCGTATGGAGCAGGCCGACTTCGGCTCTGGTCTCATTGCCCCGATCGGCGATGAGCAGGGACGTCTCGGATTGATCGCCGTCGCATCTCGCAGCGGCATGACCAACACGTTCGACGTCGACGACGCAAGCCGCCTCGCTGGGATGGCCCAGCAGCTGGCCGTTGCGGTCCGAAAGGGTCACCTCCATGCCCAGATCACTTTTGACGCGACACACGACCGCCTGACAACACTCCCGAATCGCAGCTACTTCGAAGAGCGAATCGAGCGGGCCACGGAGTCGGGCGGTAGCGGCGCGGTTCTGCTCGTCGATCTCGATCGTTTCAAGCAGATCAACGACGCATTCGGACACCACGCCGGCGACCTCCTGCTGTCAGAGACCGCAAGGCGCATTCGGTCAGTGAGTGGCGCTGACGACACCGTCGCCCGATTCGGTGGCGACGAGTTCGCCGTGTTCGCCCCGGGGGTCAACGAGTTCGAAGCTCACGCCTTGTCCGAAGCAATCAGCGCCTCGCTGGAGGAGACGTTCGACATCGGGCCCGCCAGTGTTGCCATCGGTGCCAGCATTGGGATCTCCCTGATGCCGAGCCACGGCCGGAGTGCCACGGACCTGCTCCGCCGAGCCGACATAGCCATGTACGACGCGAAGGCCAGACGAATCCGATCCAGCCAGTACCGCCACGAGCTCCAGGCCAACAGCACCGACCGCCTGATGCTCCTGGATGATCTCCGCTCGGCCCTCCGTGCCGGCGAGATCGAGGTGCACTTCCAACCGCAGATCGAGCTGGCGACCGGAATCGTGTCCGGCGTGGAGGCGCTGGCCAGATGGGAGCACTCGACGCGAGGACGTGTGTCGCCCGAGGTCTTCGTGGAACTGGCCGAGCAAGCCGGCCTCATCGAGGAACTCACCCGCCAGGTCCTGCGCCTTGCCACCGATGCCGCTGCAGACTGGCACCGACAGGGGACGATGTTGGCGGTGTCGGTCAACGTCTCGGCCCAGAGCCTGCTGGACGAGCGCATGGAAGCCATCGTGGCCGAAGCCCTGATGCGCAGCGGCATGAATCCGGCACTCCTGACGCTCGAGATCACCGAGAGCACTGTCTTGGCGGAGGGAGCCCAAACCCACGACGTGCTGCGGGGCCTGGCCGGGCTCGGCGTGCGTCTTTCGGTTGACGACTTCGGAACCGGATTCTCCTCGCTCGTCAACCTCCGCAATCTGCCGGTCCACGAAGTGAAGATCGATCGCAGCTTCGTGATGCAGATGATGGAGACACACAACGACGAGGTGATCGTTCGTTCGACCATCGACCTCGCCCGCAACCTGGGGCTGACGTCGGTGGCCGAAGGCGTCGAGACCGATGCCGTCGGGGATCTTCTTGCTGAGCTCGGCTGCGACCATGCCCAGGGCTACGGCATCAGCCGCCCGCTGCCCAGAGCCATGTTCGAGGCATGGCTGGCTGACCGTCCGACGAGGACCAGCGTCGCCGTGTACGACACGATCGAGCTCATCTGAAGAACTCTGACGCAGAGGCGATCGGCGCGAACATGAGACCATGGCGGCCGATCGATGACACGCGACAAGCGCCCAGCCCTCGCAGATGTCGAGCGATTCCTGGGGACGCAGCACCCGGGCGGGGTCGGGTCCGTCGAGCCATTGAGAGGTGGATTCTGGTCCTCCGCGTACGCCTACCAGGCCGGCGAGGACTCCCTCGTGCTTCGCCTGGCCGGCGACAGCGCGGGCTTCGAGATGGACAGGATGGCGCATCAATTCTCACGTCCCGGACTTCCCGTTCCCGAGGTGCTCGAGGTCGGCGATGGGCTCAGCCGATCCTTCGCCATTTCTCGCCGCGCCCACGGCCGCTTCATCGAAGACGTTCGCCCAGAGGAAGCCGAACGATCGGCTCAGACGATCGATCGACTGTTGGGCAGCCTTCGTTCCGTCGAGGCTCCTGCGGGTGCCGGCGTCGACTGGTTCACGTCGGAACAGCCGGTCCCTACGTCGTGGCGTGGATGGTTGGCCCGAGGGTTGCAGGATGATCCGAGCAGAACCGTCAGCGGTTGGCGATCAAAGATCGCCACGGATCCCGAACTCGACGATCTCTGGGAACGCACGATCCGGCGGATCTTCGAGCTCGTCGACCACTGTCCGGAACGCCGGGACCTGATCCACGGAGACCTCCTCCATCAGAACGTCCTCGTCTCAGAAGCAGCAGATGAGGTCACGGCGGTGTTTTCCTGGAAGTGCTCGACCTGGGGCGACTTCCTCTACGACGTGGCGTGGCTCACGTTCTGGGGACCTTGGCATCCGGGCATCGAGGCGGTCGACGTCTGGAATCGGACGCTGACGGGCGGACTGAGTCCTGAGGATCTACACGACGCGGCGCGACGACACCATTGCTATGAGCTCCACATCGGGGCGCAACACTTGGCGTGGTGCTCCTGGACGGGCGACGCAACGTCCCTGGCCGAGGTTGCTGAGCAGACGGTCCGAGTGCTCGACCGCGGGCCAGCTGACTCCTGAAGTCGTGATGGTCGTGCCGCCGTCGCACGCTCCGCGTGTGGGTTGACTTCAGCGAGTCGCGCGGTACGGCATCGGTGCGCGCCAGTCGAACTTGAGCGCCGCCAACCGCATCAAGAACACGGCCAGCGCAACAATCGCAGCCACGACGCCCGAGTAGACGTCGTTGCGGGTTGCCGCGACGACTGCGGTGGCGCCCAGCGCGGCGGGGATGGCGTAGAGCGTGCTGAGCGGCTGGAACAGGCTGGGTTGCTCGTTGGCCAACACGTCTCGAACGATTCCACCGCCGACGGCAGAGATGACGCCGATCAGCACGGCGCCGACCGCGCTCGCACCGAACGCCACCGCCTTCACCGCCCCGGTCACACAGAACAATCCGAGCCCCGCAGCATCGAAGATCAGCACGGCCTGGGCGATCCGCGCATTGATCAGGAAGTGGGCGACGAACACCACGGCGGCGGCGGCGAGCGGAACGACGAGGTACCACACGTCGCCGAAGGCGGTCGGAGGCGTGGCACCGAGCACGAGATCACGGATGACGCCACCGCCGAGGGCGGTGACAAGCGCCAACGAGATCACACCAACGAGCTCAAATCCCTTGCGGACAGCGAGCAGCCCACCCGATACGGCAAACACGAACACGCCAGCGAGATCGAGCGTGCGCTCGAGCGTCGGCTCGAGGCCCGTCGCGAAGTCTGCGGACAGGAGCGAACCGATCATTCGGCCGGATCGACCTTGGCGAGGTCGGCGCCTGGGCCGGCAACGATCTCTCGAAAACGCTGTTCTGTCGTGTCCATCGCCACGATCGTAGGAGGCCTCTGCCGAGACGATGCCCGGGGCGGGATTTGAATGCGTCGCCGTTTCCAGGTTCGCTGAACAGCAGCCCAAGCGCCGGCTGCGAAGCGCAACTAGGTTCACCACGTGAATCAAGATCCAAAGGTCGTGACCGTCAAGTCCGCGGAGGCCAAAGCATCGGCGGCGGTTTTGGCCAACGCCTTCGCTCAGGACCCGATCTTTCGCTTCATCCTCGGCGACCGAAGCGACGCAGAAGACCGCCTGCGGCATCTGTTCAGCGATACCGTTGCGGCGGAGCTGCGGAAGCCAGCACACCTCGTGGAGATGACCGAAGACGGCAACGCAATTGCGTTGTGGCACGAGGTCGACGACTGGAAGACGCCGCCCGCCGACTTGGTCCGTTCATTGCCCTCGACGGTCAGAGCATTCGGAAGGTCCCTACCCCGCGCCTTGCGAGTGCTGCTGAGCGCAGAAAAGGTGCACCCACCCGAACCCCACCGCCATCTCGGATACATCGGAACGCACGATGACCACAAGGGGAAGGGTCTTGGGACCGCTCTCTTGACGTCAATGACAGACCGCTGCGACCAAGAGGGATTGGCGGCATATCTCGAAAGCACAAACCCCGCAAACGACGCTTGGTACGCCAGATTCGGATTTGAGTCCCGCGGCCCGGTTCCACTTCCCTCGGGCGCTCCTGTGCTGACAGCGATGTGGCGAGATCCTCGCTAGTCACGCCCTTTCCCCCAATCGAAATTGCCCGAATTCGAAGAAGCCTTCGATTGGACCGGATCATCAAGGTCCATTGCGTAGATGAGGATGGGGTTTCCGTCGTTGGGGATCAAAACTGCGGTCTCTTGAGTGTCAGCGCGACGCTCCGCCCGTCGTTGATCACTCACATGCGTCATCGGCAAAGAATTCTCGCAAGAGTGCAACGCTGAGGGCATCTTGGTGCTTTCAAGGAGATGATGACTGTTTCGGATCCACTTGCTGCATCCTTCGACCGTTTCGTGCGGGTCGAAGGTGAGCGCCTTCGCCGGGTCGTGTCGGCTCAACACGGTGTGGACGTCGGCGCCGATGCCGCTGATTCAGCGTTGGCCTGGGGCTGGGAACATTGGGAGCGAGTCTCTGTCATGGACAACCCAGCCGGCTACCTCTACCGGGTAGCTCAAACCCACGCACGTCGCGATCTCGGACGGGGGCGCAGCGTCTCGTTCCCGGCCGAAACTGCCTCATACGAGGACACATCGGACCTGATCGATGAGGGACTCGAAACTGCACTGCGACAGCTCACCGAACCCCAACGCATCGCAGTTCTGATGGTCCATGCCTATGGATGGACGCCAACAGAGGTCGCCGCTGTGACCGGATCATCTTCGGTCACTGTTCGTTCTCATCTCCGGCGAGGGCTTCGCCGACTCCGCGCCATACTCCCTGAAAGTGACGAATCATGACCGGCAACACACGAACGATCGAACAGCGAATCGCCAACTACCGAAGCTGCCTCGACGAGGCCATCGACAGCCGTCCTGGAGCTGCGACGATCACGGAAGTGACCGAGTCGGGAATTGGCGGGGTGGATGTCATCGACTTCGACCGAGAGGTTCTCGATGAAGATCGCCGAATCAACTGGGCACGAATCGGCTACGTAGCCGCAGCGCTTGCTCTCTGTGTCGGTGCCGCTGTGAGCTACGGGATTGCCTCCTCAACTGATCGGATCGGTGAGTCCGATGTTGCCGCCGGACCAGCCTCGACGATCAATGGAGCAGCTCCTGACGCCTGTCCCGGCGCAGACGACTCCGAGCTTGGATCCCCGCTGCCAGAGCTCGACTACTCCACCCCAGGTTTCATCGTGGCACTGCCCGCTGGCACCCCAGCACAGACGTTGGCGGTGCGAGCGTTGCTGAACCCCCGGGCCGGACAAAACTGTTTGGCGTACGACCCAGCGACCGCTCGAACCACGTTCAACTCCTCGACGAACACGGTGAGCATCACCACGCAATCGTCACCCGCTGCCGGCGAGCTCGACATCAGTCTCACCTTCGGGGAGTCGTCGGGGCTCGTCGGGGTGACAGCGATCAGCGGGCGTACTGAGTTCGTTGTCGACGCCTTCGATTCCACCACCCCGATCCTTCGCTTCACCGGGGGGATGCCTGATGATGCGACGAGCATGACGCTCCGCCTCCAGAAGGGTTCACAGAGTTGGTCACTCGAGCTGCCTTTGACCGAGTCGAACTCGACACTGATTGAACTCCCGTCGAGCGAAGTCGACATTCAACCTGACACGCCGTTCTCGTCGATCACGTTCACGCTCTTCAACCCAGAAGGACAAGCGGTTGACGCTGGCGGCATCATCCTCAACTAGCAGGCATGGCCGGTCACGCATCCTCTTCAGTGTCGTAGGCACCACCATTGCCGCAGGGCGTCTTCTTGGAGCACTTGCCCTGCGATCTTCACCCGAAGTGGTGGATCCTTCGGCACCAAGCGAATCTCCCACACCAAGTGAGATCGCTCCGCCGTCGACACCCATGCCCGAGCCAACCACGACCCTGCCGCCGGTCGGAAGGGTCGATGCCAGCGGTCTCGCCATCACCACCGTGGTCAAGTGTTCCGACGTTCCCTCCGACGGCGTCGTACCGATCATCGCGGACCTTGTGTCGTCGTGCCGCCGACGATGTGCTCGAAGTGAGCGTCTGGCAGACCCACGTGGTTCCCATCACCTCGAATGACGCACGATCAGAACTCCCTCGGGCCGAATCCGCACTCGAAAGCGACCTCGTTGATGTCCGTGACACCAGCGCCCTTCGCAGGTGAGGTTCAGCCCGGCCCGCCGCCCTCGCTCGGCATGAAGCGGGCCATCGCTTCGAGCGCTTCAAGATTCTGCTCGTGCGCCCCCTTGGTGGCGGCTCGCTCGGTCCACGACATTCGAGCAGCAGCCAGTGCTTCTGCGTTCCCCGAGCGCAGCATTGCTCTACACGAATCGGCGGCACGAGCGAGGTCGAACCTTGTCTGCAGATCGTCTGGTGCCGTCGCTTGAATCTCTTCATCGATCGAGAGGAGGCGCTGTCGCAGCCAGTCGAGATCCTCCGTGCTTTTCATTGCTCGACGGTAGACGACGACAGCCCTAGGCGTGGGTCGTTTCCGATTGAGGCTCCGACGCCCTGTTTTCAGCTTCCGGGAACCTTGAAGACGCTGACGAGCGTGCAGCCGGTCTCGGTGCGGAAGTCGTCGTGGGTGGTTCCAGCTTCCACTCCATAGGCGTGGCCAGCGGTCATCAAGACGCCTTGGGAGACCAATGAGCCTTCGAGGATGTAGCTGAACTCTGGCTCCTCGTGGTCGTGCACGCCACCGACATAGCCGGGCTGGAACTGGAAGGTGGCGATCATCCGTCCGTCTGCAGCAGCGAGGCTCTTCATGGCGACGCCCTCGCCCATGGTTTGCCAGGGCATCGCCCCGGAGTCAGCAAAGGTCCAGCCGGCAGGTGATTCGCTCATGGCCGAAACATAGCCCACGCCCGCTCGGCACCTCAGACCCTGGCCACCTCGACACCTCACGCCCAAGATGCTGACACGTCGCCGCTCAGAATGTCGATGGCCGCACTGCATCGGCCCAACGACCGAGGGCCCGGCAGCCCAGCCGGCGCATATCGCTCATCGGCTCGGTTGATCTCGCCGGGGAGCGGAGGCCGCGCAACCAGGACGTGCCGATCTCGCGCTAGACCGATCGGCCTAGCTCCCGCCGCGCTCGGTGACGGAGTAGGTGTTGCCGGTGCGTTCCGAAAAGCAGAAGTCCTCGTCGACCGGGACGACGTTGCGACTGAGGTTGCCGATCGTGTCCTCGAGGTCATCCAGGTCGCGACGAACCGGGTAGTACGCGACCGTTCGACTGGTGTCGTTCTGTCAAGTGATCTCGATTTCTCGCGGCTGGCCGCACGCACCGACCGCCGAGCACGCCGCGACCAGCGCTGCCGCCGACCATCTTTCGATCGCCTCGGGGATTCACCGAAACTCGACGATTCCCCTGTTCAGAGCGTGCCCGGGACGGGATTTGAACCCGTACGACCCTTTCGAGTCCGAGGGGTTTAAGTTTGAGCTAGGCGTACCAGCGAGTGCCATGAAATGCCAGGAAGTCCTATACCTGCTGGGCTTCCGTGATTCTTCGTGTCATCGTGTATCGAGCGATATCGGCCAAGAATGGCGAGTCCCGTGCGCGTTTTGTGCGCGTTTTCGGTTCTGCGGCCGTTCTCAGCAGCACGCGCCGTACTGGACGTACTCGGCGGTCGATCTCGGTCAAGGACCCGCCAGCTTCTATCTCGTCTATCGCTTTCCGCGTGGCTTGAATCGTTGCATCGGTTCCTTCACCCGCCTTGAAGCCTCAGGGTCACGTTATGCGCTACCTCTCGAGTGCCCAGGACTTGACACGCATAAGTGCCGATATCTAGCGGGTCTGCGATGTTCTGTGTTCGAGCATTATCGGGCGGGTTTTGGACCCGGTGACGGGACAGTGGCTCGATTGTCGACAACGGACTTCAGACCCTGTCCCGCCAGGTCTAAGACCGTCAGGCTCTGAGGTAGGAGCCGACTGAGTTGGCCGTTAGCGAGGAAACAGAGATGAGCCGGTACACCGACTACAAGGCGATTCAACAGCCGGAGACCTACCGAAGCTGGCCCGATGCGTTGAGGCGCCAGAGGCTGCAGATCGGGATCCTCGCGGTCGTCTTCTTCATCGGCGCTGTCCTGCTGGCTGCATCAGCCTTCGTTGGCGGACTGCTCATGCTTGCTTCAGGGGTCTCCCTCGGCGGCACGATCGTCGGCGGCCGATACTTCTCCTAACGCAAGTCTTGCTCAGCGCAGCAAACCGGCCGGGCGGCAGTTGATGTTAGAGCGTCTCCAACGAGGACTATCAGCGACGCCCTCTCGCCCAAACCCCGTGCCGAGACCGGCAATCTCCATAGCCGGGTCGAGTCGTGGCGTAGCGCTGCTGCATGCGTGTCCCCAGTCTGTGTCGAGGCTCCGCAGCGCTCGAAACTCCGACTTGGGGCGATCGCAGCTCCCCATCAACGAATGAGGGAAGATCACTACCGTCGAGACCCCTAATGAGAACAACACTCGCCAGCATTCGCATCAACGACCAGTCCAAGCCATGACCGCACCTCGATTCAAGTACCCACTCTCGCCAACACCGCTGTGGGCCATGATCGCAACACTCTTCGTCGGACTGACCTTCACCGCGGTCATGCTCACCCAAACCGGCAGGCTCGCATGCAAGCACCACACGATCGACGCCTGCATCCCCATCTTCGAAGTCTTCTTCGGCCTGCTGGCCG
>RCMY010001578.1_pt1 | contig 22395 bp, 18 predicted proteins | sample 2041341 | NCBI WGS metagenome assembly RCMY01 (sample SAMN09708234, study PRJNA481090) | Marine sediment metagenome, whole genome shotgun sequencing project.
TCTACCGCTTACATGTACTCGACTTACGAAGAAGAGTGCGAGGCCGACGTCAGCGATCGCGACAAAATCATGGTGTTAGGCGGCGGGCCAAACCGCATTGGTCAAGGCATTGAGTTCGATTACTGTTGCGTACACGCCGCGCTGGCGATGCGTGAAGACGGCTATGAAACCATCATGGTCAACTGTAACCCGGAAACCGTGTCGACCGATTTCGATACCTCGGACCGGCTGTACTTTGAGCCGGTGACGCTGGAAGACGTGCTGGAAATAGTCGCTCTGGAGCAACCCAAGGGCGTAATCGTGCAGTTTGGCGGACAAACGCCGCTGAAGCTGGCTAATGCCCTGCAAGAAGCCGGCGTACCGATTATGGGCACCACGCCGGACGCCATCGACCGCGCCGAAGACCGCGAGCGGTTCCAGCAAATGATCGAGCACCTGCACCTGTTGCAGCCGCCGAATACTACAGTGCGAAGCCTTGAAGAGGGGCTGGCGGTGGCCGGTGAAATTGGTTATCCGATTGTAGTGCGGCCCTCGTATGTGTTGGGCGGTCGGGCGATGGAAGTTGTGCATAAAGAAGACGAGCTGCGCACCTACATGCAGGAGGCCGTCAGGGTCTCTGATGACTCGCCGGTATTGCTCGATCACTTCTTAAACGCCGCGATTGAGGTCGATATCGATGCCGTCAGCGACGGTAAGGAAGTGGTGATCGGCGCGATCATGCAGCATATTGAACAGGCCGGTGTTCACTCCGGCGATTCAGCCTGCTCGCTGCCGCCATATCAGTTGGCAGAATCTGTGCAGGATGCGATGCGCAACCAGGTCAAGCTGATGGCGCTGGAGCTTGGTGTGATCGGTCTGATGAACGTACAGCTGGCGTATCAGGATGAGCAAATTTACGTTATTGAAGTGAACCCACGCGCCTCGCGCACCGTGCCGTTTGTGTCTAAATGCATCGGCCTGTCATTGGCCAAGGTTGCGGCGCGCTGCATGGCGGGAACGTCGTTGCAGGAGCAGGGGTTGACGCGGGAAATTGTGCCCACGTATTTCAGCGTCAAGGAAGCGGTATTCCCATTCAATAAATTTCCGGGCGTTGACCCTATCCTCGGGCCGGAGATGAAATCTACTGGCGAAGTGATGGGCATTGGCGATAGCTTTGCTGAGGCATTTGCCAAATCCATGCTGGGAGCGGGCGAAACGATTCCCGCCAGCGGCGTCGCCTTCGTTAGCGTGCGCGACGCCGACAAAGCGGGAGCTGTGAGCGTTGCCAGAAGCCTCGTAGACCTGGGTTTTGAGATCATCGCCACTCGGGGGACGGCAAAAGTGTTAACCCAGGCGCAGGTTCCGGTGCGCGCCATCAACAAGGTGGCTGAGGGGCGACCGCACATTGCCGATGCAATAAAAAACCGTGAAGTACACTTTATTGTGAATACCACCGAAGGCAAACAGGCCATTAGGGACTCTGCTATCATTCGCCGTAGCGCGTTGCAGTACAAAGTTTTTTATACCACCACACTGGCGGGTGCCGAAGCGGTTTGTATGGCGCTGCAATTTGGCGGCACGACCCAGGTACGTCGCCTTCAGGAATTACACGAGAGAATACAAGCATGAGTCAGATCCCGATGACTGTTGAGGGCGCAGCCCAGTTGCGTGCAGAATTACAGCAATTGAAAACGGTAGAACGGCCGCGCATCGTGCAGGCCATCGCCGAGGCGCGTGAACATGGCGACCTGAAAGAGAATGCCGAATATCACGCCGCGCGCGAGCAGCAGAGTTTTGCCGAAGGGCGTATTGGCGAGATCGAAGGTAAGTTGGCGGAAGCGCGCGTTATTGACGTTACGACGATTCCGCCTAGCGGCAAAGTGATTTTTGGTACGACAGTAGAAATCTACAATCTCGATACTGAAGCGACCCAAACCTATAAAATAGTTGGCGACGACGAAGCCGATGTGAAGTTGAACAAAATATCCATCAATTCACCTATCGCCAGAGCCATGATAGCCAAGGAAGAAGGCGAGGTAGTTGTGGTGAAAACGCCCAATGGCTCGGTCGAATACGAAATTTCCAAGGTCGAGCACCTGTAGCGCTGCTCTGTAAGAGGCCACCGCTTCGGCTAAACAGCCCGCAACAGATTTGACAGTTTTGGATTGGGTTCTTTAGCCTGGCGGTATAATAAAACAATGCCGCCTATGCGCTGCGCAATCTGTGCGTTGTGGTGTGCTGCCATGTCGTCGGCGAGTTCGCGGCGCAGCTTGCGATCAGCGACGACAAGGCGAATTTTGATCAGCTCGTGATCCTCCAGCGCGCGTTCGATTTCCTTCTCTATATTTTCACTTAAGCCCTTGTCGGCAACGGTTATAATCGGTTTTAGCTTGTGGCCAATAGCCTTTAGCTGCTGCTTGTACGCGCTGGTGAGTTCCATTATGTGCTCTACAGATGCTCTACAGTTAAATATGGCGCGCCATTCTACCCTAACTCAATTGGCTTTATATGAGTCGTTCCAAAAGCAGTAACCGCTGGCTACAAGAGCATTTTGATGACCAATACGTCAAGCAGGCGCAGCAGGCTGGTTACCGTTCGCGTGCTTGTTTTAAATTATTGGAATTGAACGAAAAGCAGCGTTTGTTTAAGCCTGGCATGACGGTAGTCGATCTGGGCGCGGCGCCTGGTAGTTGGTCGCAAGTTGCCGCGCAGCTGGTTGGTGCCAATGGCCGCGTGATCGCTTCTGACATTCTGCCGATGGACCCGTTAGCTGGCGTCGAGTTTATCGAGGGCGATTTTACCGAACAGCGGGCGTTTGATGCTATATTGAGCAGCCTGGGGGGAAAGGGTGTCCACCTTGTTATTTCCGATATGGCCCCCAATATATCCGGTATTAATGCAACCGATCAGGCTCGGTCGACGTATTTAGTTGAGTTAGCAATCGATCTGGCACGACAGGTTTTGGAGCCTGGCGCGACATTTGTTGCCAAGGCATTTCAAGGTGAGGGTTTCGAGTCGCTCATCGCGGATTGCAGGCAGCTGTTTACCGCAGTGCAGACTCGTAAACCCAAGGCATCGCGGCCACGGTCGCGCGAAGTGTATTTAGTAGCAGTTGGCTTCAAAGGCAGCAATTCACGTAGTGAGAGTCGTTAAGTGGTTAGAGTCGATAAACTGTAGTAAAGTTAAAGATAGCAATGAAACAAGTCGGTGTTAATTCTGTCTTACTGTTACGTTAGAACGTGTAGCAACCTCCTTTTTCAGCCGGCAAGCACTAAGAGGGTAGTCCCTTGAACGATATGGCAAAGAATCTATTACTTTGGACCATCATAGCGGCTGTGCTGCTAATGGTATTTCAAAATCTCAACGTCAAGCCCCACGCTGAAACGCTGGACTACTCGCAGTTTGTCGAGCAGGTGCAGGCTGGCGAGGTACGCAAGGTCGTGATCGACGGCCTGGTCATCAACGGTGAGCGCGGTAACGGCGAGGTGTTCCAGACAATCCGTCCTGCTGTGCAGGATTCCGGTCTGATGGGCGACCTGCTGGACAATAGCGTTGAAGTTGAAGGTCGCGCGCCCGAGCAGCAAAGTGTGTGGACGCAACTATTGGTCGCCAGCTTTCCCATTCTGATCATCATCGCGGTTTTCATGTTCTTTATGCGCCAGATGCAGGGCGGAGCGGGCGGCCGCGGCGGGCCAATGAGCTTCGGCAAAAGCAAGGCGCGGCTGTTAGGTGAAGACCAAATCAAAACCACCTTTGCTGACGTGGCGGGTGTTGAAGAAGCCAAAGACGACGTTAAGGAGCTGGTTGAATTTTTGCGTGACCCTAGCAAGTTCCAGCGTCTGGGCGGTCGCATTCCCCGCGGCGTGTTGATGGTAGGACAGCCTGGCACAGGTAAAACGCTGCTCGCCAAGGCGATTGCAGGCGAGGCCAAAGTGCCGTTCTTCTCCATTTCAGGCTCCGACTTTGTTGAAATGTTCGTCGGTGTTGGTGCGTCGCGGGTACGCGACATGTTCGATCAGGCCAAAAAACAAGCGCCTTGTATCATATTCATTGATGAGATCGACGCCGTCGGCCGTCACCGTGGTGCCGGTTTAGGCGGCGGGCATGATGAACGCGAACAAACGCTAAACCAATTGTTGGTTGAAATGGACGGCTTTGAAGCCAATGACGGCGTCATTGTCATCGCCGCCACCAACCGGCCAGACGTACTCGATCCAGCGCTACTGCGCCCGGGCCGTTTCGACCGTCAGGTTGTGGTCAGTCTGCCTGACATTCGCGGCCGTGAGCAAATTCTTAAAGTGCATATGCGTAAAGTGCCACTGGCTGACGATGTGAAGCCGGCTAACATTGCGCGCGGTACGCCCGGTTTTTCCGGTGCAGACTTGGCAAACCTTGTCAACGAAGCCGCCTTGTTCGCCGCGCGCGCTAACTTGCGTGTAGTGAATATGGAGCAGTTTGAGCTAGCCAAAGACAAAATCATGATGGGCGCTGAGCGCAAATCCATGGTCATGTCAGAGGCGGAAAAGCGCAACACGGCTTACCATGAGGCCGGCCATGCAATTGTAGGCCGCCTGGTGCCAGAGCACGACCCGGTGTACAAGGTGAGCATTATTCCTCGTGGCAGAGCGCTGGGCGTGACGATGTTTTTGCCGGAAGAGGATCGTTACAGCCACAGCAAACGCCAAATTATCAGTCAGATCTGCAGTTTGTTTGGTGGTCGTGTAGCGGAGGAAATGACCCTCGGTGCTGACGGCGTCACCACCGGCGCATCTAATGACATCCAGCGTGCAACTGAAATTGCCCGCAATATGGTCACCAAGTGGGGATTGTCTGAAAAGATGGGACCGCTAATGTACGACGAAGCTGAGGAAGAGGTGTTCCTTGGGCGCTCTGCGGGTTCGGCGGCAAAGAGTATTTCGGGTGCGACCGCGAAGCTCATCGACGAAGAAGTGCGATCCATTATTGATGAGTGCTATGCAACGGCGCAGCGGTTGTTAGGCGAAAACCGCGACAAGCTGGAGAAAATGGCCGATGCGTTGATGCTCTACGAAACCATCGACTTATCGCAGATCAACGAAATCATGGCTGGCCGTGAGCCCACCCCGCCAGCCGATTGGTCTGACTGGGGTTCTGGTGGCAACGCTGCCGGCGACGCAGATGACGCGCAAGACGCCCCCAAAAAGGATGGCCCCATTGGTGGGCCGGTTGGCGACGTATAGTTCAGGCCTGCGCGGCGGGGGGCTCCCCGCTGCGCACACAGTTTCCTCAACTCCTTTCCCTTTAACCACATACTTTGGTGGCTTTAACAACCGATAACGCCGGCGAAGCACCCGTATTAGAGTGCGGCGATTATCGCATTATATTTGATCGACCGCGCATCATGGGCATTTTGAATGTCACCCCCGACTCGTTTTCAGATGGCGGTCAGTTGTTTGATAAGGGCAAGGCCGATCTTGATAAAGCGCTGCGTCGAGCACAATGTATGCTCGACGAAGGTGCTGACTGCATCGATATTGGGGGCGAGTCTACCCGGCCAAATGCTCCAAAAGTCAGCTCTGAAGAGGAAATGGAGCGTGTGCTACCGGTGCTTGAACGGCTGCGTTCCGAATTGGGCGCACCGTTGTCTATTGATACCAGTAATCCGCGCTTGATGCGTGAAGCAGGCAAGTTGGGTGCAGCGCTGATTAATGATGTGCGTGCGCTGCAGCGCGACGGCGCAGTTCAGGCGGTGGCAGACTCCCGCATGGCAGTGTGCCTAATGCACATGCAAGGTGAGCCGAAAAACATGCAGGCGGCACCCGAATATGCAGATGTAGTGAGCGAAGTTAGCGATTTTCTGAAAACGCACGCGCAGCTCTGTCTTGACAGTGGAATTGGTGCCCGACGCATTATGCTCGACCCGGGTTTTGGTTTCGGTAAAAGTTTGCAGCATAATTTGACGTTATTCCGTAAGCTGCCGGCGTTGCTGAGCTTGGACTATCCACTGTTGATAGGCATCTCTCGCAAATCAATGATTGGGTCTATACTAGGCAAAGACGTCGCGAAAAGGCTAACTGGTGGTTTGGCGCTCAGCGCGCTCGCCACCTTCCAGGGCGTACACATGCTGCGAACGCACGACATACAAGCGACAGCAGATACCATCGCGATGATAACGGCAATTAGGGATGTAAATATTTGATGAAAAAACAATTTTTTGGCACTGATGGTATTCGTGGCCGTGTAGGCTGCGGCGTAATTACCCCCAAATTTGTACTTAAGTTGGGATGGGCAGTAGGCAAAGTGTTTACCGAGCAGACGCAGGGCGGTCGGCTGGGCCAAGTGTTAATCGGTAAAGACACACGCATCTCGGGTTACATGTTTGAGTCGTCGCTGGAAGCTGGTTTAGTCGCAGCCGGCGTCGATGTGACTCTGCTGGGGCCGATGCCGACGCCCGCCATCGCGTACTTAACTCGCACCTTCAACGCCCGTGCCGGCATCGTAATAAGCGCCTCACATAACCCTTATGATGACAACGGTATCAAGTTTTTCTCCGCTCAGGGCACCAAGCTGCCGGACGAAACGGAATTGCTGATTGAAAAACAAATCAAGGAGCCCATGACGACCGTCGAGTCATTTAAGCTCGGTAAAGTGACACGTATGGCAGACGCCGGTGGGCGCTACATTGAATTTTGCAAGAGTACCGTGCCAACCGGCTTTAACCTGAATGGCATGAAGGTTGTCGTCGATTGCGCTAACGGCGCAACCTACCATGTGGCCCCGGCTGTGCTGCGCGAGCTTGGTGCGCAGGTGATTGAAATCGGCGTAGAGCCGAATGGTTTGAACATTAATGACGGGGTAGGGTCCACCAACCCTAAATTGTTGCAGGAAACTGTTATCAAAGAAGGTGCCGATATTGGTGTGGCACTGGATGGCGACGGTGACCGCGTGCTGTTTGTCGATCATACGGGCGAGGTGGTCGACGGCGACGAGCTGCTTTATATCATCGCCTGTGACCAGTTGCGCAGCACCGGCAAATGCGGTGGTGTAGTGGGTACACAGATGTCTAATCTGGGTTTCGAGCTGGCGCTGCTAGAACTGGATATTCCATTTGCTCGTGCGCAGGTGGGTGACCGTTATGTCCTGGAGAAAATGCTGGAAAAAGGCTGGAAGCTGGGCGGTGAGTCCTCAGGCCACATTATCTGTGCTGATGTGACCACCACTGGCGACGGCATTATAGCGGCGTTGAAAGTCCTGTTTGCAGTGAGTTCAACGGGCAACAGCCTGCGCGATTTACGCAACGGCATGACTAAATTTCCGCAAAGTATGATTAACGTAAAGCTTAATAATCAGTTCAGTCTGCAAGACAAGCCTGAAGTTCAGAAGGCTGTAACATTGGTTGAGGGCAAGCTGGGTAATCGCGGTCGTGTATTATTGCGTCCTTCAGGGACCGAGCCGGTGGTGCGTGTCATGGTTGAGGGAGAAAATGGCCTGCTGGTTGGCCAGCTGGCGCAAGAGCTTGCGCACGCAGTAGAGCGGGCAGTCGCTTAAAGACTTTAGGATGTCAGCATTTACGTAGTGTGCGTGGTACCGTCGTCCATCTCACCGTCACCAAAATGTGGTCGAGCTGGCCACGCTTTCATCTCTACCTGAATGCTGTGCAGCATTCAATCTGCTAACTTATCTTATATAGCAGCGCTTTTTATATTGCCGCATTCGCCGCGACGGCAGTGCACTATTCACACACTAAAGGATATTCGTAAGCCGAGTGCGGTTGTTTTTTTCTAGTTCATCGTATTGCAGCCTGTCTTATCTTGTAACTTGCGTTAGCCTTGGTTACCATGTGCGCCCGTTTTGATAGGTGCATTGAACCATGCGTAAACCATTAGTTATCGGCAATTGGAAAATGAATGGCTCGACGACGCATAATGAAGAGCTGCTTGCGTCGTTAACTGCAGGCGATTCGCCGTTAGTGGGCGTTGATGCCGTCGTTTGCCCACCCTTTGTTTATATTCAGCAAGTCGCCGCAGCGTTGCAGGACGGAACCTTCGCCTGGGGTGCTCAAAACTGCGCGGCACAAAGCGATGGCGCCTACACCGGCGAGGTGTCGGCGGCCATGTTGAGCGACCTTGGCTGCAGCTACGCCATCATTGGCCACTCGGAGCGGCGTGCTTTATTTGGCGACGACAACGCGATAGTCGCTCAAAAGTTTACGCGGCTAGCCGAGCAAGGCATCAAACCCGTATTATGCGTGGGTGAGACATTGGAGCAGCGTGAATCCGAACAAACGCTAAACATCATTGAAGCGCAGCTAAGCGCGGTGTTAGCGGTTAACCCGGCTGCTCAGTGGTGTGACTATGATGCAGTGTTGGCTTACGAGCCGGTATGGGCGATCGGAACAGGGAAAACTGCGACGCCCGAGCAAGCGCAAGAAGTGCATGCGTTTATACGTCAACAGTTGGCACAGCATGACGCCGCGGTCGCGGAAAAAACACGTATTTTGTATGGTGGCAGTGTGAAAGCCGGTAACGCCTCAGACCTTTTTGGGCAATCAGATATCGACGGTGGTTTGATAGGCGGCGCGGCTCTGGTGGCAGAAGACTTTATAGCAATATGTAACGCAGCTAACGAGTAGCCCGCATGGAACAAATTATATTGATTATTCACGTTCTGATAGCAATCGCGATTGTAGCGTTGATATTGCTACAACAGGGCAAGGGTGCGGAAATGGGTGCTTCGTTTGGCAGTGGCTCATCGCAAACTCTGTTCGGTAGCGGCGGTAGCGGTAATTTTCTGACTAAAAGTACAGCACTATTAGCAACGTGCTTCTTCGTTACCAGCTTTGGGCTGGCCATTATTGCGAAAGATAAAGCCAATATTGGAGCCAGGGTAGACTTGCCGTCGATTGAGGCTATTGAACGACAGCAGGCGACCCAGGCGAACGAAGATATTCCCGCTGCTGGCGACGCTAAAGCTGGCCCGGCAGTGCCGGCCGACGCCGATGAAGATATTCCGAGTGATGAATAAGCGAAGTATATACAACGATTACCTGAAACATGCCCAAGTGGTGGAATTGGTAGACACGCTATCTTGAGGGGGTAGTGGCGCAAGCCGTGCCGGTTCAAGTCCGGCCTTGGGCACCATTATTGACGAAGTCAACGAACGCGTATTGTTCGTAACTTATATTGACCTGCATTGTTAGCGCCCCTATAATGCGCGCTCGCTGTATTGGACGGATAGCCAGAAACGCCAAAATGCGAAAGATTTAATTGCGGGGTGGAGCAGTCTGGTAGCTCGTCGGGCTCATAACCCGAAGGTCGTTGGTTCAAATCCAGCCCCCGCTACCAATAATAAAACAGTGTTTTTAGGCTTTATGCTCACGAATACTGTGCAAAAAGACCCCAAATTTGGGGTTTTTTTTGCTTTTTAGCTTAGTGCCCGGGCATATTTTAGCCAGGCATCGGAAGTGGGCCTCGTGCCCATTTTTTGTTTGTAGACTTTGTAGACTATGTCAACGGCGGCAGCGCCCACGGCGGAGGCGGCTGAATGGCCATAAACGTACAGCAGCAGTTGCAGGAACTGATAGAGCCGCTGGTGATTACGCTTGGCTTTCAGCTGTGGGGGTTAGAGTTTAACGCTCACGGTAAGGGTAAGTTGTTGCGCGTGTTTATCGACGGCCCGCAAGGAGTTAGTGTCGATGATTGCGCCACTATGAGCCGACAGATTAGCAGTGTACTTGACGTGGAAGATCCGATTAGCGGGGAATACATGCTTGAGGTTTCATCGCCGGGTATGGATAGACCGCTATTTAACAGCGAACAATTTGAGCAGTTCGTTGGACATGTGGTGAAGGTAAAGCTGGCGACATCTTTTGAAGGCAGAAAGCACTTCAAAGGTGTGTTAAGTCAGGTCGACAGCAACGAAGCGCGAGTTGTGGTTGCCGATTTTGAATATAGCTTGCCGATGGAGCTGATCGAAAAAGCGAACGTTGTGCCACAGTACGAGTAGCGTATGAGAGAGGAGCGAGAATGAGTAAAGAGATCTTGTTGGTTGCCGAAGCGGTATCTAACGAAAAAGGTGTGTCTGAGGATATCATTTTTGAAGCACTCGAACTCGCTTTGGCGACTGCTACTAAAAAGCGCTATGACGAAGAAGCTGACATAATCGTAAACATTGATCGCACAACAGGCGATTACGAAACTTTTCGCCGCTGGGAAGTGGTGGGCGATGACGAGATGGCCTTACTGGGCACTCAGTTTACCACCGAGGAGGCCGCAGAAAAGGATACGGCTTTAAAAGTAGGAGATGTTTATGAGGAACAAATTGAAAACGTAGAGTTTGGCCGAATCGCTGCACAAACTGCGAAACAGGTTATTGTGCAAAAAGTGCGAGAGGCGGAGCGGGCTAAAATCATCGAGGAATATCGTGATCGAATCGATGAATTAATCAGCGGCACCGTTAAACGCGTTACTCGTGACCACATCATTATGGACCTGGGCAACAACGCCGAAGGGCTGCTGTCACGTGATCAGCTGGTCGGTCGCGAGACTTTTCGTGTCAACGACCGTGTGCGGGCCATTTTAATGGAGGTCAATCCTGAGGCGCGCGGACCACAACTTATCATGAGCCGCTCCTGCCCGAAGATGCTGATAGAGCTTTTCAAGATTGAAGTGCCGGAAATAGCCGAGGAAGTGATTGAAATTCGCAGCGCAGCACGCGATCCAGGTTCACGCGCAAAAATTGCGGTAAAAACAAACGACGGACGCATTGATCCCGTTGGTGCCTGCGTTGGCATGCGCGGCTCGCGCGTCCAGGCTGTATCTAACGAATTGGGTAACGAGCGGGTCGATATTATTCTGTGGGACGACAACCCGGCGCAGCTAGTGATCAACGCCATGTCGCCGGCCGAAGTAGAATCGATCGTTGTCGACGAAGACACACGGACCATGGATGTCGCCGTTGCGGAAGATAATTTAGCGCAGTCCATCGGCCGCAACGGACAAAACGTGCGTTTGGCTAGCGAGTTAACCGGTTGGACGATTAACGTCATGAGCGTCGACGAGGCGTCGGATAAACAGGAAACCGAATCCGGCCAGATCATGCAGCAATTTATCGATGCATTAGATGTCGATGAAGATGTAGCATTGGTATTGCTTGAGGAAGGGTTTACGTCGCTTGAAGAAGTTGCTTATGTACCAATGGAAGAGATGATTAATATTGAAGGTTTCGATGAGGATATAGCAACCGAATTGCGTGCGCGTGCCAAAGACGCGCTGCTTACCAGTGCTATTGCCTCGCAGGAGAATGCAGCAGAACCAGCGGAAGATTTGCTCGGCATGGAGGGTATGGACAAGCACCTTGCCTTCCAGTTAGCGGGGCTCGGTATTGTGACGATGGAAGATCTGGCCGAGCAAGCGATAGAAGATATTCATGAACTTGAAGGCCTGGACGATGAAAGAGCAGGTCAGCTTACAATGACGGCGCGTGCACCCTGGTTTGCCGAAGAGCAGCAGGGCTAGCAGTTCGACAATTTCATGTTGTTAGATTGCTGGATTTAGCGTTGGGTAGTTACGTAGGAGAACATAGATGGCGGAAGTGACAGTAAGCGAGCTAGCCGAAGTGGTTGGAACGCCGGCCGAACGATTGCTAAAACAAATGCAGCAAGCTGGCTTGACGCATCAGGTGCAGGACGAACTTGTTTCTGATGAAGATAAGCAGACGCTGCTGTCTTTTCTCAAAAGCAGCCACGGTGAGTCCACCAACGCGCCGAAGAAGATAACGCTCAAACGCAAAACGGTTAGCACTCTAAAGGGGCCTACCAGCCAAGGCCGAAAAACCGTAAATGTGGAAGTGCGTAAGAAGCGTACCTATGTGAAGCGCGATCTAGACGTTGAGCAGCCCGTTGAGCCGTCTCCTGGTGCTGAGCTCGAACTCGAACTTGAGCCCACTGCTGCGCCTCCCCTGCCGATAGCCGAGCCAGAGCCTGAGCCCGTAGTTGAGGCCGAGGCTGTGCCAGAACCAGAACCAGAACCAGTGGTTGAGGAAGAGCCTGCGACTGTGGTTGAGCCGGTCGTTGGAAAAGCTGCAACACCGGTTGTCAACAGAGCGGATATGGACCCCGAAGAGCTGCGTCAAGCGGCTGCTCTCAAGCGCCTGCAGCGCGAGCAAGAAGAGCGCTTGCGCCGCGAAGAAGTGCAACGTAAGAAGCTGGAAGCAGAGCAGGAAGTGCAGCGGCAGGCGAAACAGGCTGCGGCGCCACCGGCGGCACCAGCGCCAACGCCGGCCACTAATGAGCCGAAGCACAAGCGCCACGCCCATGGCAAAGATTCCGAAGCTGTCGATGACGATCGTCCGCGCAAGAAAACATCGCTCAGAAAAAAAGACAAGTTGTCTGGCAAAAGCCTTACCCGTGTAGCCGATTTGCTCGATGATGACGATATGGAAGAAAGACGCGGTTCCCTGCAGCGCCAACAAATCGCACGCCAAAGTATTGCTCGCAATCACGCCGCGCAAAATAAACACGGTTTTGCCAAGCCTACCGAGCAGATAGTGCACGAGGTCGCGATCGGTGAAACGATCACTGTTAGTGAATTGGCGCAGCGCATGACGGTGAAAGCCGGCACTGTGATTAAAACGTTAATGAACCTCGGTGTCATGGCAAGCATAAATCAGTCTGTCGACCAGGATACCGCCGCGCTGGTAGTAGAGGAGCTGGGCCACAAGGTTAAGCTTGAGAGTGGCGATGCAGTCGTTGAGCAGGAGCTTGAGGTGTCTTTGCAGCGCGAGGGTACCCTCGAGCCACGCGCGCCTGTGGTTACAGTTATGGGGCATGTCGACCACGGTAAGACCTCGTTGCTTGATTACATTCGTAAGGCAAAAGTAGCTAGCGGCGAAGCAGGAGGTATTACTCAGCATATCGGTGCCTACCACGTCGAAACCGAAAATGGCATGATCACCTTTCTGGATACGCCCGGCCACGCCGCATTTACTGCAATGCGTGCCCGTGGAGCGAAGAGCACCGATATCGTCGTCCTCGTGGTAGCTGCTGACGATGGTGTTATGCCGCAAACCGAAGAAGCCATCGTGCACGCTCGTGCCGCGAACGTACCAATAGTCGTCGCGATCAACAAGATGGACAAGGAAGGGGCCGATCCCGACCGAGTCAAAAACGAGCTGGCTGCTAAAGAAGTGATTCCCGAAGAGTGGGGTGGCGATGTGCAGTTTATTCCAGTCTCTGCGCACACTGGCGAGGGCATCGATGCCCTGCTTGACGCGCTGTTGCTGCAAGCCGAATTACTAGAGCTACAAGCGCCGCGCGATGTGCCGGCTCGCGGTATTGTGATCGAATCGCGTCTGGACAAAGGACGCGGCCCCGTAGCGTCGGTATTGGTGCAGGCGGGTGAGCTAAAAGCGGGCGACATTTTGCTTGCTGGCGTTCACACCGGCAGAGTGCGCGCCATGACCGATGAAAATGGCAAAAAAATCAGCACTGCGGGTCCCTCCATTCCGGTGGAGATTCTGGGTCTTGATGGCACGCCGGATGCTGGTGACGAATTCGCTGTGACCGAGAGTGAAAAGCAGGCGCGCGAAATAGCCACGCTGCGGCAGGATAAAGTACGCGAACAAAAATCGTCTACCTTGGCCACGGTGAACCTGGAAAATCCTTTTGAAAACATGGGCGCTGAAGAGACGAAAGTCTTGCAAGTCGTGCTGAAAGCCGATGTTCGTGGTTCACTGGAAGCTATTCAAACTGCGTTGGCAGACCTTGGTAACGATGAAGTGCAGGTTAAGGTGGTGTCTGGAGGCGTGGGCGGAATCACCGGAACCGACGCTACCCTGGCCGTTACAACCAACGCCGTCGTGTTTGGCTTTAACGTCAGGGCAGATAATGCGGCGCGTAAAATCATCGAAGAAGAAAATTTGGAGTTGCGCTACTACAGCGTCATCTACAATCTTATCGATGATGTGAAGGCATCGCTAACCGGTATGCTGGCACCCGAGCTGCGTGAACAAATCATCGGTGTTGCCGATGTGCGCGAAGTGTTCAAATCGCCAAAATTTGGCCAGGTTGCCGGCTGTATGGTTGTTGAAGGTACGGTGCATCGCAACAAGCCGATTCGCGTGCTGCGCGATAACGTCGTGATTTTCGAGGGCGAATTGGAGTCGCTGCGGCGCTTTAAGGACGATGTCAACGAAGTGCGCAATGGCATGGAGTGTGGCATCGGCGTGAAAAATTATGACGTCCGCGAGGGCGACAAGATTGAAGTGTTTGAGGTCAAGGAGATCGCGCGCAGCTTATAGCGCGCCTGGTTGCATAACATCTTGACTTTATTTTTAAACGTAGTGTCGACTCGGGCGAACAATGCCTAGAGAGTTTAATCGTTCGCAACGCGTGGCTGACTTTGTGCAAAAGGAGTTGGCGCAGATTATTCAGCAGAATATTCGCGATCCCCGCATTGGCATGGTAGATGTAACCGGTGTCGAAGTTACCCGTGATTTGAGTTATGCCAAGGTGTTTGTGACCTTCCCGGGTAAGCAGGAAGACGTGGAAATTAAGCCCGCCGTGGAGGCGCTCAACCACGCTGCGGGTTATTTGCGGTCGCAGTTGGCGCGCCACAGCGCCATGCGCTCCACGCCCCGATTGCGCTTCGAGTTCGACAGCAGCATCCGCCGCGGCAGCGAGCTCACCAAGCTGATTGACAGCGTAGTCGCGCAGGACAAAGCTGAGCAAGAAAAAGCTGAGCGTGACAAACAGCAGCATAGCAATGACAGCCAGGAAGGCGAATAAACCTAAAGGCCGCGCTGTCGACGGCATTCTAATCCTCAACAAACCGCTTGGCATCAGCTCAAATCACGCATTGCAGCAGGCCAAGCGTCTATTCAACGCTGCCAAGGCCGGCCACACTGGCAGTCTCGACCCTGCTGCCAGCGGCCTACTGCCGATTTGTTTTGGCGAAGCAACCAAGTTTTCACAATTTCTGCTCGACGCCAACAAAGCCTATCGCAGCGAATTTACGTTCGGCGTGTGTACCGACAGCGGCGATGCTGATGGACAAGTCGTCGACGAAGCTGATGCGAGCACAGTTAGCGAGATAGCTCTGCGAGAGGTGCTAAAAAAGTTTGTCGGCCCAATAGAGCAAGTGCCACCAATGTACTCTGCCTTGAAGCATCAGGGCCAGCCGCTTTATAAATTGGCGCGCCAAGGCCAGGTGGTGGACCGAAAGGCACGTTCGGTGCAGATACATGCGCTTGATTTGCTTAGCTTTACAGCAGGCGTCCATGCAACCGCTGAAGTACAGGTTAGCTGTAGTAAGGGCACCTACATTCGTACTCTGGCCGAAGACATAGGTGCGCAGCTAGACTGCGGTGCCCACGTGAGTGCATTACACCGCACCGTCGCGCAGCCGTTCGAGCAATCACAAATGCACAGCTTCGATACATTGACCCAACTCGCTGCCGACGCCGACTATCAGCAATTAGATAAGCTGCTGCTGCCGGTGGATGCCGGCATCCAGCATTTGCCCGCCCTGCAAGCGGATGAAGCACAAGTGCGCGCGCTGCGCTATGGCCAGCAGGTGTGGCTGGGAAATGATGTGAGTAGCGGCCTTGTTCGTGTTATGCTTCGCGGCGATTTTATTGGCGTAGCTCGGTGCGCAGATGACGGTTATCTAAAGCCACAGCGTTTGTTGAGTCATTAACGTACGATAGAAGTTCTAGCAGACTTGTTGTGTGGATAATAAGGACTGCAAGCAAAACTTGAACCCGGCTGTAAATATGCACGGCCACGGTCAAACCCATCACGCATATTGGAGAAATATTATGGCCTTATCAGCCGAAGAGAAATCAGGAATAGTTAAACTATATCGTAGAGGCGAAGGCGACACCGGTTCGCCCGAAGTGCAGGTTGCACTATTGACCTCTAACATCCAGGCATTGCAAGGCCACTTCAGCGATCACGTCAAAGATCATCACTCCCGCCGTGGTTTGATCAGAATGGTCAACCAGCGACGTAAGCTGCTTGACTACTTAAAGCGTAAAGATAAAGACCGCTACGCCACGCTCATTAAACGCCTCGGCTTGCGCCGCTAGCCACTAGACCGCGTTCAAGCAAAGTACGTCAGCCATTGGAGCCGACGGCTTTGACTCATTTTTTGGAGAAAACCAAGTGAATCCCGTACAAAAAAAATTCAACTACGGCGGTCAGACCGTCACCCTGGAAACGGGTCGCATCGCCCGCCAGGCAACCGGCGCTGTGCTGGTAACTATTGATGATACTGCCGTGTTGGCCACCGTTGTTGGTGCTAAAAAAGCCAAGCCGGGGCAAGACTTTTTTCCGCTCGGAGTACACTACGGCGAGAAAGCATACGCTGCCGGTAAGATCCCGGGCGGCTTTTTCAAGCGCGAAGGGCGCCCGAACGAGAAAGAAACGCTCACCTCACGCTTGATCGATCGACCAATACGCCCGCTGTTCCCGAAAGGCTATAAGAACGAAGTGCAGGTCATTTGTACTGTGATGTCGGCCAACAAAGATGTCGACCCTGATATTGCAGCGATGATCGGCACGTCGGCGGCGCTGGCCGTTTCCGGTATTCCGTTTAATGGCCCAATTGGCGGCGCGCGCGTTGGCTTCAATGCCGAAACTGGTTACACCCTTAATCCGCGCTACAGCGAGTTGGCGAATTCTGCCCTGAACATGGTCGTTGCGGGCACCGAAGATGCGGTGCTGATGGTCGAGTCTGAAGCGCAGGAATTAACTGAAGATCAGATGCTGGGTGCCGTGTTGTTTGCGCACCAGGAAATGCAGGTGGTTATCCAGGCCATCAAAGAGCTCGCTGCCGATGCCGGTAAGCCTGCCTGGGAAGTAGAAAGCGTGCCGGAAAATACTGAGCTCAACGAGCAGGTAGAGCAGGGTTTCGCAGCAGGCATAGGCGACGCCTATCGTGTCACCGACAAAATGGAACGCTATGGCAAGCTGTCTGAATTACGCAATCAAGCCATAGAACAACTGGTCAACGACGACGCCGGTGTTTCCGAAGACGATGTGCGCGGAGCGTTCAGCGCGCTTGAAAAAACCATTGTGCGCCGCCGCATCGTTAATGGCGAGAAACGCATCGACGGCCGCGATGCGAAAACCGTACGACCAATCATCGTTGAAACCGGCGTGTTACCTAAAGTGCATGGCTCGGCCCTGTTTACTCGCGGTGAAACGCAGGCCATCGTCGTAGCAACGCTGGGCACAACGCGTGACGCACAAATCATCGACGCGTTGGAGGGTGAACATAGAGATAGCTTCATGCTGCACTACAACTTTCCACCGTATTCGGTTGGTGAGTGTGGTCGTCCTGGCTTTACTGGTCGGCGAGAGGTTGGCCACGGCCGCCTGGCGCGCCGCGGTATTGCCGCTGTGTTGCCTAAAGGCGACGATTTTCCGTACACGCTGCGCGTGGTTTCCGAAATCACCGAGTCCAACGGCTCCAGTTCTATGGCGAGTGTCTGCGGTGCCAGTCTGGCATTGATGGACGCCGGTGTACCGCTATCCGCACCGGTGGCCGGCATTGCAATGGGCCTGGTAAAAGACCAGAACAAATTTGCCGTGCTGACCGACATCCTTGGCGATGAAGATCACCTCGGCGACATGGACTTCAAAGTAGCTGGTACCGCCAAAGGTGTTACCGCGCTGCAGATGGATATAAAAATTGAAGGTATCAACGAGCAGATCATGGAGACTGCCCTGCAGCAAGCGCTGGAGGCACGCCTGCATATCCTCGCGCAGATGAACGCCGTGTTAGCGTCGTCACGCACCGAGTTGTCAGACAATGCGCCGAGCATGTCGACCATGAAAATAGACTCTGACAAAATTCGCGATGTCATTGGTAAAGGCGGCGCGACCATCCGCAGCATCACCGAAGAAACCGGCGCGTCAGTGGATATCAACGACGACGGCAGCATCAAAATATTTGCCGCCGACAAAGAGTCCATGAACGCTGCGGTCGCGATGATCGAAACGATCACCGCCGAAGCAGAAGTTGGTGCAATCTATACTGGCAAAGTCGCTCGTATCGTCGATTTCGGCGCCTTCGTAACGATATTGCCGGGTAAAGATGGTCTAGTGCATATTTCCCAGATCGCTGAAGAGCGCATTGAGAAAGTGACCGATGTACTGTCAGAAGGGCAGGAGATTAAGGTGAAGGTGCTGGACGTTGACGCGCGCGGCCGCATCAAGCTGAGTATGAAGGCCGTCAACGAAGATGCAGCGGAAGAAGCTGCGGCCGAGTAAAAATGGGGCTGCTCGCTCCTCACTTTTTAGGAGGAGCGAGTAAGGGCCGCCTGCCAGTAGGTTGCGCCGTGCGCTCCAGCGGCTCGGATCGCGCCAAGTGGCTTAAAGACAAAAAATAAAAACCAGCGTGCGCACGGCGCACTCTACGCCAGCATCACCGTTACGTTATCAATCAACCGAGTCTTACCCAGTCGCGCAGCGACGAGGATGACGGCCGCACGACTCTTGCCATTAATAACCCCCAGCGTAGTCGCGTCGCGCACGGCGAGATAATCCAGCTCAAATCCGGCGCGCGTTAAAATCGCCGCTCCTTCGCTCTCCAATGCTTTAACTGTATCGATCTGCTGAGCCAGCTTATCTTTCAACGCCAACAGTACCTGGCGCAGCCTGGGTGCGGTTTTACGTTGCTCCGAACTCAGGTAAGAGTTTCTCGAGCTTAACGCCAACCCGTCTTCAGCGCGGGCTGTGGGCACGCCTATGATTTTGATCGGATAACTCAAGTCCTCACTCATCCGACGGATAATAATCAATTGTTGATAGTCTTTCTCGCCGAACAGCGCGTAGTCGGGCGCTACAATATTAAACAGCTTGCTGACCACCGTAGTCACACCGCTAAAGTGAATGGGTCGATGGGCACCGCACAATATACTGGCCAGGCCGGGTACGTTGACGATAGTTTGACTCTCTTGTCCCTGCGGGTATATTTCTTCAACCGTAGGAGTGAAGAGCAAGGCGACGCCTTCGGCCGCCAAGCTAGCTCGATCATCTTGCAGGGTGCGTGGGTAATTTGCTAAATCCTCCTGCGGTCCAAATTGCAGGGGGTTAACGAAGATGCTGGCCACCACGCAATCACCGACCTCGCGTGCATGCCGTATCAAATCCAGATGCCCCTCATGCAGATTGCCCATGGTCGGCACAAACGCGATGCTGTGGCCTGCTTGTTTTTCTGCTCTAACGGCCGTTCTGAGGTCGGCTATGGTTGTACACGTTTGCATGGGTTTAATCGTCTCTCTGGCTTATAAAGCGTGTTCGGCGAGTCGCAGGCCCGTATCCGGCAGTTGTTTTACCAGCTCGCTCAACATCTTTCCATCCGGTAGGCGTAACGCGGGAGCGAGGTCATGCAGTGGATATACGACAAAGTTACGCTCCTGCAAGCGGGGGTGTGGAACGGTCAAGTGCTCGCGATTAATGATAAGATCATCGAACAGCAACAAATCCAGGTCCAGCGTGCGCGCACCCCAGCGCACGGCACGGGTTCTGCCTTGCACTTTTTCTATTTGTTGCATTGCCTTTAATAAGGTGGCGGGGTCCAGCTGTGTCTGCAGCCGCAGTGCGGCGTTGAGATAGTCTGGTTGTTCGCCGGGACCAATCGCGGTGCTCCAATACGGGGGGGAACAGCGATCCACCGCACAATCATCCAGCTTGTTCAGGGCGGCTATTGCTTTTTTTAATTGCACCAGTGGATTCTTGAGATTGCTGCCCAGCCCGATATAGGCTGTGTGTGAGCTAGCCATCATCCGGGCGGCGCTGACGGCGGCGACGGGGTTTGCGCTTGGTAAAAACAGGGCGCGAGACCGATTCATCAACCGGGTTCTGTTCCTGATACTCGGTCCACCATTGCCCCAGGCCGTCTAACTGTTCGCCGGATTGTTCGCGCAGCAGAATAAAATCATAGGCCGCGCGAAAACGTGGATTGGCGCGTAAAGCCTTGGCGCGTTTGCCGTGATTGAGGTGCAGGCGTGCCTGCAGCGCCCAAATTTCTCGCATTGGAATGGAGAACCGCTTAGGAATTGTGGTGTGTTCTATCTGCCGCGTTAGCGTCATTTGCGCTGCCTGCTGCAACGCATCGCGATCGGCTACGCCTTCGCTGCGCAGGCGTGCCGCTTCACAGCTGACGGCGGGCCAGAGCAGGGCGGCAAACAAAAACGCCGGAGTTACCGGCTTACCGACGGCAATACGCGCGTCGGTGTTGCGCATGGTATGTGCCAGCAAGTCAGCCGCGAATTCCTGATCGCTTTGCAGGCATTCGCCAGTGGCGGGAAACAGAAACTGGAATAATTGATATTTCCGCAGCGCCTCAAAGCTGGCGAGCGCATAACCGCCGAGGAATAACTTCAGCACCTCATCAAACATGCGAGCCGGTGCTATCTGCAACAGCAGGTGGCCTTGTTTAAGCAGTGGCGCATGTGTCTCCGCGTGCAGGCTAAAACCCAGCTTAGCGGCAAACCGGGCAGCGCGCAGCATTCTGACCGGGTCTTCCTGATAGCGACGTAACGGTTCGCCTATGGTGCGCAGCGTCTTATTGTTTAAATCGCTCATGCCATCAACATAGTCGATGATGCAGCCGTCTGCCGGGTCGAAATACAGGGCGTTGACTGTGAAGTCGCGCCGGTCCGCGTCCTCGGCTAAGTCGCCATATACATTGTCGCGCAGTAGCATGCCTGATTCAGTTTGTTTCGAATGCTGTGGTTGGATGCTGTCGGCGTCGTGACTACCGCGAAACGTGGTGACTTCGATAATTTCGCGGCCATACCGTACATGCACGATTTGGAAGCGTCTGCCAACAATGCGTGAGCGTGGAAACAAGGCCTTGACTTCGTGTGGATGCGCGGCGGTAGCCACATCAAAATCTTTTGGCTGCTTACCAATCAATAAGTCGCGAATACAGCCTCCGACAATGAGCGCGTCGTGACCGTGTTCGCGCAGTTGGTCAGCGATTTCAACCGCGTGCGGACATATCTCGCGAAGTTGTGCATCGATTTTGGGTGCCGGGATGCGTGGCACCAGCGCTTCATGTTGTGCAGGACTCGCGGGCTTCAAATTTTTGTTCGCAACAAAGGCCGTTGTAAGAGGGTCACACTAGTGCTCCAGCTGTATTTATCGCGGAGCAGTTTAACATATAGATCGAGGACCACGCGGCTTTGCTGAAACGGTAGATACTTTTGCCGTTGGCTTGTTTTTAGTATGGAGGAAATTAGTGATGGTGGAAATTAGTGATGGTGGAAATTAGTGATGGTGGAAATTAGTGATGGGGAAAACAATGTTTCCCCACATCCAGGCCTTATTCATTATTATTAGATTGATTATTTTTGTTGTTTGTTTTAATTATTTGTTGGAACAAAGTGCAGATGCTGTGCCAGCTAAGGAATAGCTATATATTTCAGTTATATAAATTTTTCTGGTGCAGGATATCCACTAAAGTGTCAAAATTTTGTTACCAATGCACACTACTTTTGTTACTTCTGGTTTGCGGCTCGTAACAAAATTGCCACCACCTTATGTGGACTCCCCAGTGTCAACAACAATATGCCAATAAAAGAATTAAATGCGAACTTATGTACGAGCTCTAATTGAGTAGCGAACCGCGAACCCAGGCTCTGTGATATTTACGCGGACCCGTCTGCAAATCTACCTTGCGAGCTCAAGGCTCAATGTTGTCGACTGCTTTGACGGGCTGATTTTCATCTTCGATTGTGCATTTTCGTTGGTTGAACCCTTGCTAAAGCCTAAATTAATATGGCCTTATATTCTGTATTTTGAGTAAGCATGGCATAAGCCGTTCTTACCGTTTTGTTCGCTAAAGCAACCGCCGTACATTTTTTTCCGCGACGCGCAACCATTGCTTGTATCCACTGGTCTTTTTTCGTTTTAGCTGTTCGGTTAGTCGCGTGATTTACCGCCGACATTGCCCCGATAATTAGCTGACTCCTGAGAGCGCTGTTTTTAACATATTTACCGATTGAACCGAGTTTAGCTTCCCCTCCAGAGGAATATTGAATGGGAGTTAGACCAATGCAGGCTGATGCATCTTTTCCTTTTTCGAAGACGCCCAGCTCGGCACAACCCAATGCGACATATAAGTTAATGGCATTTAACGTACCCACGCCTTCAAGCTTAAGCAACTTCTTACACTCAGAATGGGATGCCATAGCTTTTTCAAGGCAGTCATCATAGTTGTTTACAGACTTTATGATTGATAAGTATTGTTGCCAGGCTGTATCTAACGCCTCTCTGAACTCGAATGACAGCCCATTTTCAGCATCTTCCAAGGTTGATTCAACTGCCCCTCTCAAACCTCCATTTCGGCTCGACACTTTAATATTAAATTCCAACAAAAGTGACTTTAGCTGGTTGCCCGTTGCCGTTTTTTGTTTTACGCAGAG
>RCMY010001475.1_pt1 | contig 22394 bp, 29 predicted proteins | sample 2041341 | NCBI WGS metagenome assembly RCMY01 (sample SAMN09708234, study PRJNA481090) | Marine sediment metagenome, whole genome shotgun sequencing project.
CCGCAACCTGAGCTTGGGCATCGCCTGCCTGCACTCGGGCTGGAAGCTGTAGCGCCATGCGCGGTCCTCACAACATCATCCGCCTGATCCGCACCGGTGCCACGCTGGAGCGGACCGGTGCGATGGCCATTGTAATGGACGCGTTGGATGCGCCGCCACTGGTGCGCACGACCCTACGATTCATCGCTTGGCCGTTTAAGTGGCTGGGCGCCAAGGGTGATCCGGCCATGCCGCCTGCCACCCGCGCGCTGACCGCGCTGGGGCCAGCATATATCAAGTTCGGTCAGATTCTGTCGACCCGGCCCGACCTTGTGGGCGACGATCTGGCGTCGCAGATGCGCGTCTTGCAGGACAAGCTACCGCCGTTCCCGATCGAGATCGCCAAAGCCAGCATCCAATCCGAGCTGGGCGCGCCAGTCGAGGTGCTGTTTGATGATTTCAGCCCGCCTGTCGCCGCCGCCTCTATCGCGCAGGTCCATAAGGCGCGTCTGCGAGATACCGGCGAGGCGGTCGCGATCAAGGTGCTGCGCCCCGGTATTGAGCGCGCCTTTCGTGTCGATATCGACGCCTTCTATTTTGCCGCCAACGTGATTGAGCGGCTGTCGCCCTCGTCTCGCCGCCTGCGTCCCACCGACGTGATCGCCCATTTCGAAGGCGTCGTCATGGGCGAGTTGGACCTGCGGCTGGAGGCGTCCTCGGCCTCGGAATTCGCGGCCAATACCAAGGACGACACCGGATTTCAGTTGCCTGGTATCAAGTGGGATCTGTCCAGCCGCCGCGTGATGACGATGGAATGGGCCGACGGCGCGCCACTGGGCGACAACGATGCCATCGACGCGGCTGGCCATGACCGCGTCGTGCTGGGCGACCGGGTGCTGCAACTCTTCCTCAGTCATGCGCTGCGCGACGGGTATTTTCACGCCGACATGCATCAGGGCAACCTCAAGGTCGCGCCGAACGGCAATGTCATCGCCTATGATTTCGGCATCATGGGGCATATCGACGAATACACCCGCCGGGTCTATGCCGAGATCATTTATGGCTTTATCAAGCGCGACTACCACCGCGTCGCCGAAGTACATTTCGAGGCCGGATATGTGCCGCGCGACCGCGACGTGGACGAGTTCGCCCGCGCCCTGCGCGCGGTAGGTGAGCCGATTTTTGGCATGGATGCCAGCCGCATCAGCATGGGAAGCCTGCTAAGCTACCTCTTCGAAGTAACCGAGCGGTTCGGAATGGAAACGCGCACCGAGTTGATCTTGTTGCAGCGCACCATGGTGGTTGTCGAAGGCGTCGCGCGCTCACTGAACCCGCAGATCAACATTTGGCAGGTCGCCAAACCCGTGGTCGAGGACTACATCCGTCAGAGCCTTGGACCTCGCGCGATCGCGCAGAGCTTGGGCAAGACGCTGATGGTGCTTGCCCGCTTTGGCCCGCGCCTGCCCCAGTTGGTCGAGACGGCGATCATGCGCAGCGCGGCAACGCCACCTCCGCAGCCGCCCCACCGCCGCCGTCGCGATCTGGCGCTGTGGGGTTTGGGCGGCGTAATAGTGGGCGGCGCGCTGGCGATGATCGTGACGCATTTCGCGTGATACACGCAGCACCCTGCATCGCGAAACACGTATCGCGCGGAAATCAGACGATACCGGGTTGATACCTCTGTTTCGCTTTTCGCCTGCGTGATGTCCGGCAAAATCACACGGCGCATGAGGGACAGATTTGACCTGCAAGCGGCCCATCGCCGCCGTATTAGCCACCCCTCTGCTCTGCGCAGATGGCTGAATGCCAACGCGCAGACCGTTCAAGATCTGGATTCCAGCACCAGCCCGCCAGCCGCGCCCGGCAATCTAACGACGACGCAGACCAATAGTTACGACACTCCCTTTGGCCTGATCGACATGCCGACCGCCAACCAGTTGTCGACGACGGTGTCGTTCTATGGCTCGGCAACAACATGACGACACGCACGACGCTGACCTATCAGGTGCTGCCGTGCCTCTCGGCCAGCTTTCGCTATTCGGGCATCGGTGGCCTCGCGGCCGATCCGGGGCGACCCACCTTCAGCACGTTCTACGATCGCAGCTTCGATCTGAAGTACCGGCTGGTGAACGAGGGGCGCTACATCCCGGCCATCGCGATCGGCCTGCAGGATTTCATCGGCACCGGCGTATATGGCGGAAAATATCTGGTCGCGACCAAATCATAGGGCGACCGCGTGCGCGTCACTGGCGGCGTCAGCTGGGGTCGCTTTGGCAGCCATGGATCCTTCGGCAGCACCGGCAACCGGCCCACCTCGCAGCTGGGCCAAGGCGGCATCCCGACCTACGATCGCTGGTTTCGCGGCGATGTCGCAACCCTTGCTGGCCTCTCGTCCGCCGCCACGGACAAGCTGAGGTTTGGCGTCGACTAGGCCTCGGGCGGTTATGGCCGCGAGGTGCGCGATATCGCAAGTCGCCCTTCAACTTCACCGCCAGCTACGAGGTCAGCGACGCGCACCCGGCGCCGCTGCCGGTCTGGGCTGGATGGTGGACTCGGCTGGTGCCGCCGGTAGGCGACCAAGACGGATGTGGCGTCCAGCACCTTCGGCGAGGGGTCGTTCGATAAGGGCATCCGCCTCGAGATCCCGCTGGCCTGGGGCGTCGGCACGCCGACGATGCAAAAGTCCAAGACGGTGCTGCAATCGCTGTCGCGTTACGGCGGCGCACGCCTCGATGTCGACGGACGTATCTACGACAAGATCAACAAACCCACGCGCCATTGATAGCCTAACCCTGGGAGAGGTTCTGGAGATGAGCGTCACCACGTTATTCCGCGGCGCGGCGCTGGGGCTGGCCTGCCTCGCAACGCTTGCCGAGTGCTCGAACGCGCCTGATCGCCAAGTGACGGCGGGTACGATCGGCAAGTCGATCTTCAAAGGCGGGGCCAAACCTCATGCGCCCACCGCAGATCAGATCGCGGCTGATGTTGCCAAGGCACTCAGCGCGACGGATGCGCCTTTGATCCTGCTAACAACACCCCAGCGCAAGGCCGTGACGGTGATGCAGCGACTGGAGCAGAACCGCGGATACGACACCTACGGCACCGCGGACCGTCGTAGTGTCACGATGCGGGTGGGCGGGCATGGCGACGTCGACGCGCGGCATCGGACACGACATTATATCATCCGATTTAAGCGCGGTTCTTGCGCTGGTGTCAGACCGCCGAAACGGCACAGCCCAACGCGTTGTGCGCACCCTCGACGGCGAAGGCCTGACGCAGATCGTGACCAGCACCTGCATTATTACTGTGGGCGGCGCGCAAGCGGCCAAAACCAGTACGCGCGCGACAACTGTCAGCGAGCGTTGCCAAAGCGACGATGGCGCATCGTTCACCAACACCTATCAGGTGGCACAGAATGGGTGGATCGTGCGGTCGCGCCAGCGGCACAGCCCGCTGAACAAAGACCTGATCATCCGGACCTTGCGCTAATTGCAACCTGCGCCGTAGAGGCGCACGTCACCTGCGCTCTCATCGTCTTGCAATTTGACACATTCACAGCCCCAAAATACAAAAAAGGCGGCCATTGGGGCCGCCTTTCTAGTCGTCCTGCATCGAAATGCGAAACTGATCAGGAGTCGTCGTTCGCCTCAACCACAGCAACAGCAACAGCAACAGCCAGAATACCAACAGCTAAGCCAGCTGCAACCAGAGCAGGCGAAACCGTCATCGCGCCTTGCGACGAGATGAACGGATCAGCGTTCACATCCTGTGCGGCAACGGGCGCAGTGGCGACAAAAGCGATTGCCGCGACGGCCGCGAAAGTGAAGTCTTTTTCATTTTTTTCACCCCTTCATGCCTCTGGGTATGCATTGGGCATACATCTCCAAATGGACTAAGCGAAAGTATCGGATAGTCGGTTCCGCAACAAAACTGTTTTTCACAGATTTCCATATAACTCGATTGCTTTCATCGGCTCCGGCGGGCGCTCACTTAAACGGCTGATTTCGCACCCCATCCGAGCGAGCAGATGTTGCAGTTTTTGTAACTTCATCGCGCCAGTGCGTCGCTTTGAATATCCTACCAACCATGTCGCCGACATCCGTCTGAACGTTCAAGACGCATCAGGGTTGCGAAGCCCCAGAATGTTCGAGGCCGATACCTGCTGTCCGCCCGCCATGACGAGGACCGTCGCGCCACCCGACAGCCGCGCCTCAACAATGCGCGCCTGACTTTGAACCGGATCGCTACCCAGCACTTCGTCGTCTTGGAACGAATCCACTGAGATTAAGTAAATACCCTCAGGTAGCTGATTTCCCGATCCATCACGGCCCGACCAGCTGTAATCCCCCCCTCGCGACGGGACGTCCTGCTCCTGCACGATGCCGCCAGCTGCATCGCGCACCACCAATCGGGCCAGATCGGTGCCCGGCCTGGTCTTCAACGTCAACGGTACGGCGGAACCGTCGAACGACACAGGCATTTCAGCACGGGCGGTCATGCCGACCCACCCCTGCAGCTGCCCCATGCCTAGGACGCCCAGCTGCGTGCCCAGCCCGGTCAGCAGGTCGTTGGTCCGGACCTGCTGCTCGACAGTCGAAAAAGCGGCCAGTTGCGACGCGAACTCGGTCGAATCGACAGGATTCAGAGGATCCTGATTCTGCATCTGCGCCGTTAACATCTTCAGGAAGGTCTCGAAGTCAGAATTGAGCGCAGTTGCGCCCTTGGCCGTCTGGGCCAGGCCGCCCCTTGCGTCTGAGGGCGGCGATCCGATTGGGGGTGAAATGGCATCCATTTTTGCGTCCTTTCTAGAGGCGAATATCGAGGCGGTCGACTGCGACCGCAGGTGTGGGCATAGCGATCATCGGCGAACCGGCAGGCTCAGGCGAGACAGTGGGCGGCGCTTCGTCATCGCGCGCAGAGCCGTGCGGCCCGCCGTCTTCGGCGCTCCGCTCGCGGTCAAAGGTGAACTCGGTGCCGCCATATCCAAGGTCATGAAATTCTTGACCCAGAATATCGCTATGACGCCGCATCAGATCTAGGGTCTCTGTCCGTTCAGCAGCAACGCTGACGATCATTCCCGCGTCTGAATGCGACAGAGTGATCCGCACGCGGCCCAATTCGGCGGGATTGAGGATAATGTCTATCGGGCGATCGGCGGCCTTAGACATCACGTCATGTATCTGGCCCGCAACATGTCGTGCGGTCTGTACCGAATGCGCCAGCGTCCCCAGATATCCACGCGACTCAGGCATCAAAACGGATGCCGTCCGCAGATCCGCCGGCACGGGCGAATCGGCGGCTGCATCAATCAATCCGCCTGCGGCGTCGCCCTCCAGTGCAAAGACTCGGCTTGCGTCCGCCGCAGCAGAAATGGGCCTTGTGGTGGTGACAGCAAAATAGCCCGAGATCGGCGGCGTCGCCGGTCGCCCGGCAGATGAATAGGTATCTTGCATGGACGCAGACGCATCCTGCTCAGGGACAGATTCGCCTACCGCCGAACGAACCGTCACCTGCATGTCGGTGGCAAGGCGCAGGTCCGTATCGGCAGAGCGACCTTGCGGGGCTTGGGCGGTTCGTCCCAGATCGGACACTTGCGTTTGATGCGACGGCATTGAGGGCTGTTGATGCTGCGAACCGCCCGAATGCTCGGCGGGCCGCAAGGTCAACACATCGGATCCCGCCTCCAACACCAAAGCGGCAAGGCCAACATCTTGAGCACCCGCAATGCCCGCCTCACTGCCGTTTGCCACGCGAGTGCCAAGCATGATCTTCGTCACATTGTCGAGCGCGCGGGCGGAGGCGTCGTTCTTCGCGGCGTCTGCCAAAGTACCGGCCTCTCCAAGCGGCACGAAACCTTTGGTGCCTCTTAGTGGCGTTAGTGCAGCATTCTCGACTTCGCCCAATAGCGACACTGTACGTTCGGTCGCGACGGTCAATCCCAATACGGGCTGTGCATCATTCCCTGGCAGCCCATCCGACACGGGCGCAAAGCCATCGACCCGGCGCTCGCCGCGCCCAATCTGCCCGGCCTCGGGCGTCGCCAAACCTGCAAGAGCCACCTTGGGGATTTCGCCGCGCGTTGCGCTTTGCAGCTTGGCCTCATTTGCAATACTCCGCTCGCCGATCGCTGCTGAGTCGTCTGAAAATTGACGATCTGGGCCACGCACTTCGGGATGCGCGGTCAGTGACGCAGCATTCTCAGGATGGATAAGCAACTCATGCCCGTCACCGAGGTAGGACTCATTTTCCTCGTCCAGGAATTCAATTGAACCCGATTCGGATAAGTTTTCGGGCGCCACCACATCATCTGTGGCAGTTCCAAGATCGTCGTCTTCATCCTCCAGCCCGGCATTCTGGGGCGTTGAGCCATCCGGTCGGGAAATCGCAACCGGCGAGGCGGCAGAAAGAGTGTCATCCTCTTTGAAAGATTGAATGAAATCCTGAAAAGTCTTGGTCTTGCCATCTGCTGGCGCAGCGTTACCGCGGTCGGCAGATGACCCTCGCTGCGGCCCGTGGATTGAGCGCGTTGCGGCATCGGATGTCAGTGTAGTCAAAAAGCCCTGCATGGGTCCCTCCAGGAATTCTTCCGTCGAGGGTGATATTCGCAGACGCTGGTTACTGCTTCTTTACCGGTTTGCGGTCAAATGCCACGGAGTTCGATCAATTCGAGGTATTTCCATGACAGATTCTTTACCAATCTCTATGGCGTCCCAGCCAAAACCACATGCAAAGCTGACGGCGATGAACAGTGCTCGCGAGGCTGCACAAAAGCTGGAAGCGACATTTCTGGCCGAAATGCTGAAATCCGCCGGCTTCGGTAAAAGCGACGGTTTTGCCGGCGGCATCGGCGAAGATCAGTTCGCATCTTTCCAAAGACAGGCTCTGGCCGATGAAATGGTCAAATCCGGCGGGCTGGGCCTAGCCGATTCCTTCTACCAATCAATAATGGAGACCAAAAATGACGCATGACACCGCGCAATCTCTGATCGACCAGCTCGATTCGCTGCTGGACGATGAACGCTGCGCGCTGCTGAACGGCGATATTGAGGCCATCGGCGCGCTGCTGAAACGCAAGGAGGGGATTATCGACGCTGTGAATGCCCAGAAGCCAGGCGATCAGGCGAACATGACCGAAGTGCAGGGCAAGGTGGTGCGCAATCAGGCGCTGCTGGACGGCGCGCTACAGGGCATCCGCACGGTCGCCGGACGATTGGCGGCCCTGCGCAGGGTGCGCCGCACTCTTGAAACATACGACAAGACCGGGCGTAAATCCGCGATCTCGGACGTCATCGATCACAAGGTCGAAAAACGCGCCTGACGCTGATTTGTCTAAAATGCCAATGACATAGGAGAGCCGCCTTAGCATTCCCTTAGCACATATCACGTCATTCTGTCCTTGCATCCGATGTGGATGGCGCAGCACTAGCACACAGCTTGCTGCACTTGTCAGAATGACGCCCAAAACCGCCTCTGCTTTGGAGGCGGGATATGTAATTGGCGCAAAGCGCCACAAGCCAAAGGAAAATGCTATGTCCAGCATTCTGACCAACAACAGCGCAATGGTTGCATTGCAAACCCTCAAATCGGTCAACAACAACCTGTCCAAAACTCAGGACATGATCTCGACCGGCAAGGAAATCGGCAAGGCCAAGGACAACTCGGCCATCTGGGCGATCTCCAAGGTGATGGAATCCGACGTAAGCGGCTTCAAGGCCGTGTCGAAATCTTTGGCTCTGGGCGAGTCGACCGTGGCCGTTGCCTCGGCCGGGGCCGAACAGATCACCGATATCCTGAAGGATATCAAGGAACGTATCGTCGCGGCCACAGGTGAAAACGTCGATCACGCCAAGATTACTGCGGAAATCACCGAGATGACCGCGCAGGTCAACGGCATCATTGAGGCATCGCAGTTCAACGGCACGAACCTGCTCAAGGCGGATGTCGACGGCAACGGCGCAACCAACCTGACCGTCACGTCGTCAATCGACCGCAGCGGCTCTTCAGGTGTCACGCGTGCTGATATCACTGTGGCAAGCGCCGATTTCGAGACTGCTCTAGATCTCAGTGATATCGACGTTTCGACCTCAGGCGATGCCGACAGTTCCATCGCTCTGATCGAAGCTCATATCCAGACCGCCGTAAACGGCGCGGCAGCATTGGGTGCCTCGGCCAAGCGTATCTCCGACCAGGGTGACTTCGTCTCAAAACTGACGGACGCGATGAAGTCGGGCATCGGCGCGCTTGTCGATGCCGATATGGAAGAAACTTCGGCCCGTCTGCAAGCCCTTCAGGTGCAGCAGCAGCTGTCGACACAGTCACTGTCGATCGCCAATCAGGCACCGCAGGCACTCTTGTCGCTGTTCCGCGGGTAAACTTGTCAGGGGTGCCCACACGGCACCCCTGATCCTACGTCCCTGATTTAGATTTCCAGAAGGATCAAACACGTGAATGCCATTCGCCAGGCGCAAAACGCCTATGGACAGACCAACCATCCGATCCGCACGACCCGTGGCACCGAATACGAGGCCGTTGCGCGCATCACGCATCGATTGAAGTCAGCGGCCGAGAGACACCCATGCAGCATGGTGGAACTCGCCGGCGCCGTGAACGAAAACCGCGAGCTGTGGACCCTGTTTGCCACTCAGGTCGCCGATAGGGACAACCCCCTTCCCAAGGATCTTCGTGCCCGGATATTTTATCTGGCCGAGTTCACGACCCAGCACAGCCGCAAGGTTCTGGCACGGCAGGCCGGAGCCGATCCCCTGATCGAAATCAACACCGCCATCATGCGCGGCCTTCGCGACGGGAGTGATGCAAAATGAGTGGTCTGGTTTTGAAACTCGCCCCCAAGGAGCGCGTCCTGATCAATGGCGCAGTGGTCGAGAATGGCGACAAGCGCTCGCGGCTGTCCATCGTCACGCCGCAGGCCAACATCCTCAGGCTGCGCGATGCCATTCACCCACATGAGGCGACGACGCCGGTACGCCGCGTTTGCTATTCGGCCCAGCTAGTCCTGTCAGGTGACGCCGTTCCCGAAGAGGCGCGCCTGCCCCTTTTGCGGCACATCGAAGAGCTGAGCCAGATCCTGATCGACGCTGACAGCCGCGCCCATCTGGCGCAAGCGACACAGGCCGCAATTGACGGGCAGTTCTACCAATGCCTAAAGGCGCTGCGCAGTCTGCTCCCTCGCGAAGACCGCCTCTTGGCGCGCGGCCTGCAATGACCTATCAGCCGATCGTACCGGCTGGCGGCCTGATCGGCTGGAGCTTTCTGTCCCGCACGCTGGGCCAGCAAACCGACGCCTTCTCGAAAAGCCCCGAGATCAGCCGCGACACCGAGTACTTCGAAAAGAACATTAAAAATGCACGCACTGCCGTGGATCTGGTCTCGGATCGGCGCCTGATGCGAGTCGCCCTCGGCGCATTCGGCCTCGAGGCCGATTTGAACAGCAAGGCGTTCGTTCAGAAGATCCTCGAAGGCGGCACGCAGGACACAGGTGCCTTGGCGACCAAGCTGTCAGATGAGCGCTATCGCGACTTTGCCAAAGCCTTTGGCTTCGGCAATGCCGACGGCGCACGCACGGGCAGCAAAAGCTGGGCGCGCGACATCGTTGCCAAGTTTCGCAGGCAGCAATTCGAGGTCTCCGTCGGGAATCAGGATCAGAGCATGCGGCTGGCAATGGATGCCAAGCGCAACATGCCCGAAATCGCCGGCATCGATGGCAAGAACGAGACGCGCTGGCTCAAGATCATGGGCAACCCGCCCTTGCGACAGGTGTTCGAGACGGCGCTTGGTCTGCCAGCCAGTTTTGCGCAGGCCGATCTCGACACCCAGATCGCCGAGTTTTCCGACCGTGCAAAACGGCAACTTGGATTGGGCGATTTACGCGATCTCGCCAACGAGGACGCTCAGGATGCGCTGATCGAACGCTTTTTACTGCGCGATCAGGTCAAATCCTTCTCACTGCAATCCTCCGGTTCGATCGCACTCACGCTTTTGCAATCCGCGCCCAGACGGTTCTGACGCCGCCCGGTTCGGGCCCATCCAAGCGGCGCGGTCTCCAAAATTTACCAAAGGTTGGCCCGCGAAGCGGCGCAGCCAGCCCTCAGCGCGCAGGGATTGCGGGCGCACGTGCCCCGCCGGTACGAAAGGCACCGGTGCGGGCGGAAACGGCACCGGGCGCTTCGCTCGCTTTGTCGGGCGCTTGGCGCGACGCAGTGCGCCCGCCAGTTTGCGTCGATTCCGCACGGCGCAGAATTAATGCGAGGCGGTCGAAACTGTTCTTCGTGCTGCCTTGCTCATCCTCTCCTAGATATCGATCCAGTTCGGGCCAGGCCCGAACTGCAATATCCAGCTCCGGGTCGCTGCCGCTGGCGTAGAGGCCTGCGCGAATCATCGTTTCGGAGCGGTCATAAGCCCCCATGAGTTTCCGCGCCCGACGCAACAGATCGTTTTCCTCATCCGAAGCGGCCCGCGGCAGGCTGCGCGACACCGAGCGCAGCAGGTCTATCGCCGGATATCTCCCCCGCTCGGCTATGGATCTGTCCATCACTACATGGCCGTCCAGCACGCCACGCAGAATATCTGCCACCGGCTCGTCCATATCAGATCCGGCCACGAGAACGCTGAAAAGACCCGTGATGCTGCCTTGTCCTTCGGCGCCTGGCCCCGCCCGCTCACACAGTGACATGATCATGTGTGCGGTCGACGCGGGATAGCCGCGAAGGCTGGGCATCTCGCCCGCCGCCGTCGCGACCTCGCGATGCGCTTCTGCAAAGCGGGTGATCGAATCGGCCAGTAACAGCACCTCTAGACCTTGATCGCGAAAATGCTCAGCCACAGCCATCGCAGTCCACGCACATCGGCGACGCACCAGCGGCGAGCGATCCGAGGTCGCGGCTACAATAACTGATCGCGCCATACCTTCCGGGCCAAGCACGTTCTCGACGAAATCGCGCAGCTCGCGCCCACGCTCACCGATCATCGCGAAAACGACCACATCGGCCTGCATGTTGCGCCCCAGATGTCCCAAGAGACTGGACTTGCCGACGCCGGATCCTGCGAAAAGGCCGATTCGCTGGCCGCGCACGATGGGCAGGAACGTGTTGAATACGGCCATTCCCGTCTCAAGCCGAGCGCCCAGCGCCTGGCGCTGAGCCGGAGGGGGTGGGTCGGCGCGCAGCGCACGCTCCTGCGTGCCACGCAACAGGGGCCGCCCGTCAATGGGCTGACCGAACGGGTCGATCACACGTCCAATCCACCCGTTCGACGGCGCTATCGCACCCGCATCCCGCAGCGACGTGCGATCGCCCAAAGACACCCCGATCGGCGCATCGTCGGGCAGCATGACGACATGGCCCTGCGCCAATTGCAGAACCTCACCCCACAGCTCGGACCCGTCGCGGCGCACAACACGCAACCGGTCGCCCAGTCTGGCAGCGCCGGACAATCCTGCGATTTCCAGCGTCGCGCCCGCGACTGCGGCAACGCGGCCGATTGCGTGAACCGCGTTCAACCTGTCGATCTCTGCGCCAAGGCAGGTCAGATCATTTGTGCTCATCGAACTCTCCAAAAATCTTCTGAAAACAATTTCTAAAGGAATCACGGTTAATCCTAGGTTGAAGACGACACGAAAGAGGTGAGGAATGTTCGAAAAGCTTCAGATTTTCCGCATGGCCCATGCGATGGCTCAGCATGCGGGCGCACGTCAGTCCGTACTGGCGCGCAACATGGCCAATGCAGACACGCCCGGTTATGCCGCGCGCGATGTTGCGCCTTTTGTCGAAACGTATCGCAATGATGCAGGATTTGCGCCCCGCGTCACGCGGCCCGGTCACATGAGCGAATCGGCAGGCGGGCACGCGGTCGAAATTCGCGATGCATCACGCGGACAAACAGATCCCAATGGCAATTCCGTCTCACTCGAAACCGAAATGCTTAAAGCCGTCGACACCAAACGCCAGCATGATCGCGCGCTGGCCATCTACAAGTCGTCCCTAACCGTGCTGCGCGCCGCAACCGGCCGCCGCTAAAGGAGATATGCCATGAGTGATTTTTCCGACTCCCTATCTCTATCCTCGTCGGGGCTGCGGGCGCAATCCGCGCGCCTGCGCCACGTGTCCGAGAATATCGCGAACAACGACACTCCCGGCTATCGGCGCAAGACCGTGCCCTTCGAGACGGTGATGCACGGACAGACGCCCGGCGCAGTCGAGACGGGTCGCGTCCATCTCGATCAGAGCGAGCTGGAGCAGATTTATGATCCGTCTCACCCGATGGCGGATGAGGCCGGCAATTACTCCGGCTCGAACGTCGAGCTGGTGATCGAGATTGCGGACGCCCGCGAGGCGCAGCGCAGCTATGAGGCGAACCTCAAGATGTTCGATCAGGCACGGCAGATGTCGTCCAGCCTGATGGACCTTTTGCGCCGATGATTCGACCCAAACCTAACTATCCCCTTATTTGAAAGGACTTCCAGAATGGAACTCAGTGCCCTTAGCTCCGCCGGCAAATACGCCGCAGCCCGCCCCGCGACCGAACCGGGCGCCAATGGTGGCCCCGCCCAGCTCGCCACCAATCTAGTGCGCGACTTCGCAGCCACCCTCCAAGAAAGCGAAGCCACGGCGACGGCCGCGATGACTAGCGGCGCTGATCCGCACGCCTTGGTCCAAGCCCTCGCCCAGACTGAACTGGCGATCGAGACGGCCGTCAGCGTCCGCGACAAGGTGGTCGAGGCTTACCAGGAAATCCTGCGTATGCCGGTCTGAGCCAATGCATAACGAAGTGATTTTCTACGACACGCTCCGGCAGGGATTGTGGGTGGCCGTCGTCATCTCGATCCCGATCCTGACCGTCGCGCTGCTGGCCGGTCTGACCGTGGGCCTCTTTCAGGCGCTAACGTCGATCCAGGAAATGACGCTGACGTTCGTTCCGAAGCTTGCGGCGATTATCGCCGTCTTCTGGATCTCGATGGGGTTCATGACCACGACGCTCGTGTCGTTCTTTCAGGACCGGCTGATACCGCTGATCATAGGAGGCTGACCATGGAAAATGCAGGCTACACGACCCTCACGCGCCAATCCGGCCTGATGCGCGAAATGCAGGTGGTCGCCAACAATATCGCCAACGCCGCGACCACCGGCTATCGGCAGGAAGGGCTGATCTTTGCCGAGCATATCACTCGCATGGAGGACGGGCCGTCCCTGTCGATGGCTACGGCGAACGTGCGTAACACGTCGATGCTGCAAGGGGCGATCACGCAGACTGGCGGCACGCTAGATTTCGCGGTCGAGGGCGATGGATTCTTTCTGATCGAAACGCCCGCGGGCGAACGCCTGACTCGCGCCGGCAGCTTTTCGGTTTCGGCGGAGGGCGACATGGTCACGAATGACGGCTACCGCGTGCTCGACGCAGGCGGTGCGCCAGTTTTCATTCCGCCGGATGCCACCAATCTGGCCGTCTCACCGGACGGGACGATCAGCGATGATGGCCGCCCACTGGCACAGATGGGTCTGGTCCAGCCACTGGATCGCATAGGCCTTATCCGCGAGGACGGCGTCATGTTTCGCTCGGACGCGGGCTACGAACCCGCCCCGAACGGGCGCATCCTGCAAGGCTTTCTTGAGGGGGCTAATGTCGATCCAATCGGTCAAGTGGCCCGGATGATCGAGATCCAGCGCGCCTACGAAATGGGCCAAAGCTTCCTCGAAAGCGAGAACAAGCGCATTCGGACCGCGATGCAGACCTTTATTCAAACTAGATAGGAGACACCATATGCGTGCCCTGAAAATCGCCGCCACCGGTATGGCGGCTCAACAAATGCGGGTCGAGACGATCTCGAACAACCTCGCGAACATGTCGACCACAGGCTACAATGCGCGTCGCGCCGAGTTCGCCGATCTGCACTATCAACAGCTCAGCCGACCGGGCAGCGTCAGCGCCGCCGACGGCACGGTCCTGCCGACGGGGGTTCAGCTTGGCCTCGGCGTGCGGCCCGCCGCCGTGTCGGTTCATCTCGCGCAAGGCTCTCTTTCGGCGACGAATGGTGATCTGGACGTGGCCATTGACGGCAACGGCTATCTTGAGGTGCAACTACCCTCCGGCGATATCGGCTATACTCGCGACGGTGCGCTGAAACGCTCGGCGGACGGCGTGATCGTGACCTCCGACGGCTTCCCGGTCGCGCCTGAAATCGTCATCCCCGACGACGCACGCAGCATTTCGATCAACGGCGAAGGCGAAGTATACGCCTATTTCCAGAACACTGCCGAGGCGCAGCTACTCGGCCAGTTCACACTTGCCAACTTTACCAACCCAAAAGGGCTGGAGGCGCGCGGCAGTAACCTCTTTACCGAAACTGAGGCGTCCGGCCCTGCGCTCAGCACCACGCCCGGGCAGGACGGGCTCGGCACCCTGCGGCAGGGGTATCTTGAGGACAGCTCGGTCGATCCGGTCCGCGAAGTGACTGAACTGATCGAGGCGCAGCGCGGGTATGAGCTGAATTCCAAGGTGATTTCGGCCGCCGATCAGATGCTCGGCGCAACGGTACAGGTGCGCTGATGCGGATGATCGCCCTGATAGGCTGCCTCATGGCCGCGCCCGCCGCCGCCGACACAGTGCTGGCCGCGCGCACGATCCGCGCGCAAAGCCTGATCACCGCGCAGGATCTCGTGGTCAAAAATGTCGACGTGATCGGCGCCATCTCGGATCCCGCGCTGATCGCGGGTCAGGAGGCGCGCGTCGCGCTTTATGCGGGTCGCCCCATCCGGCCCGGCGATGTCGGCCCGCCCGCCTTGGTCGAGCGCAATCAGATCATCGCGCTGATCTATGACCGCTCCGGTCTCAGCATCACCGCCGAGGGGCGATCACTGTCGCGCGCCGGTCCCGGAGAAACGGTGCGCGTGATGAACATGTCCTCGCGGATTACCGTTTCGGGGCAGGTGTTGCCCGACGGCCGCGTTCTCGTATCCCAATAGGAGGCCCACTCATGCGCCCATATCTCGCCAGTTTTTGTCTGATCCTCGGGGTCGCCGCTTGCGGGCGCGCCGGCCACATCGGCAAGGCGCCCGAATTCTCGCCCATCGCCGACTCGCCCGAGCAGGCCGCGATGTTCAGCCCCGGCCTGCCGGACACCACTACCTATCGCCGCCGCGCCGATCAGGCGTCTCTCTGGGCGGCGGGGCAGCGATCGCTGCTCGGCGATCGGCGCGCGATGAAGCGCGGCGATATCCTGACCGTCGTCATCGAAATCGACGACGAGGCCGAGATTTCGAATTCGTCCTCCCGCTCACGCTCGGGTTCGGAAAGTCTGGGGATTCCCCAGCTGTTCGGCCTGCCCCAGCGCTTGGGTCAAAAGCTGCCCGAAGGCGCCAGTCTAGCCGATGCAGTGTCGATCAACTCGGCCAGCAAGTCAGGCGGTGACGGATCGGTCAGCCGCCGCGAGGAACTGACACTGCGCGTTGCCGCGACTATCATGCAGGTTCTGCCCAACGGCGTTCTGTCGATCCAAGGCAGCCAGGAAGTGCGCGTGAACTACGAAATGCGAGAGCTTCTGGTCACCGGTTACGTGCGCCCCGAAGATATCTCGCGCCAGAACGAGATCACCTACGACAAGATCGCCTCGGCCCGCATTTCCTATGGCGGACGCGGCCAGATCACCGACATGCAACAACCGCGCTACGGCCAGCAGGTTCTGGACGCGGTGCTACCCTTTTGAAAGGCGCAAGATGAAAAAGCTAATACCCCTCGTGTTCATGCTGGTCGGCATCGGTGGCGGTGTGGGCGCGGGCCTTGCCCTGCGTCCGGACACTGCCGCCGTGCCGGGCGACGCTGAGCAGGCCGAGCAGGCTAGTCCAAGCGAAGCTGGCCACGACACCGCGGCGCAGGATACGCATGGCTCCGAATCAACCAATGGCCATGGCGCTGACTCGGGTCACGATGGCGGACTTGAGTACATAAAATTGAACAATCAGTTCGTCGTGCCTATCGTAGAAAAGGACAGCGTCGAGGCTCTGATCGTGATGTCGCTTAGCCTTGAGGTGACGTCTGGTCAGTCCGAGACCGTATATCTTCGCGAGCCAAAGCTGCGGGACGAGTTCCTACAGGTTATGTTTGACCACGCGAATATGGGCGGATTTCGCGGCACCTTTACCGATACCGAGAAACTGGATGTGCTGCGGCGCGGTTTTCTCAATGTGGCCGAAGGTGTGCTGGGTCCAGTTGTGACGGCTGTCCTTATTACCGATATCACCCGCCAGAAGATGTAGCGGCCCTCAGCAGCGCCAACTGCTGACCCACTTGCAGATCACGGTCCCGCGCAACTTTGCGCCGGGCCGTTTTCTCTTGATCCAGCAGGTGCGATACCGCCTCAGCCCGACCGAAAGCCTGACGCAGCGCGGACATCTTCTCGGCCTTGCGTACCAGAACCTGCGCCAACTGCACGTTCAACTCCTGCCGCGTACGCTGGGTCCATCCCTGCCAAAGTAGATCAGCGCCGATGGCGCGCGGAGCGGCGAGCTGATCGTCGGGCAGAGCGCGCGCGCCTTGGCGCATATCGTCCAGATCCGACAGCGCCCGGCGCAGGTCACCCTCCTGACGGGCCAGATCGCGTAGCACGGCCTGCTGGGCCTGATAGCGCGCATCCATCGCCTGCTTAAGCTGCAAAAGATCATTCATGTTCGTCCTCCGGCACGGCGACGGATCGTTTCGGCAAAGCGGATGGCGGCAGCTACGGCGCGGTATTGATCAGGATCGATCTGGTCGCCAATCCGGGTCGTCGCATAAAGCGCACGTGCCGTCGGCGGATCGTGCCGTATCGGCACGCCATGTTCTGCCGCCAGTTCGCGGATCGCCAGGGCCATATGATCGACGCCCTTCGCCACACATTCGGGGGCCGCGCCCGGCGCACGGCTCCATTTGAGAGCAACTGCATAGTGGGTGGGGTTCACGACAATAACGTCGGCGGTAGGAACATCGACCATCATCTGCTCGGATGCGATTTGGGCAGCGCGGGCGCGGCGCTCGCTCTTCATATGCGGATCGCCCTCTTGCTGCTTGTTTTCATCGCGCAGGTCCTGATGTGACATGCGGTTCTTGCGCTGGTGATCGAAATGCTGCCACAGAAAATCGAGCGCGCCGATAGCGAGCGCGACAATGCAGACGACCAGCATGAATTCGGTCAGCACCTTGCCGAGCAGCGCGCCGATGCCGCCCGGCTCAGAGTACAGCGCACTTTGCAAAGCCGGGAGGCGCCACTTCAGGAAAAGCCCCAAGACGATGGAATAGACGATCAACTTTACCAAGCTTTTGGAGAATTCGAACAAACCGCTCAAGCCATATTTGTTCTTGGCGTTGGATATCGGGTTGATGCGAGATGCCTTGAAGGTCAGCTTGCTGGGCGAAAAGACGATGGTGCGTGTCGCGATCAATGCCAGCATCGCGAGTCCGGCTGGCACGACGAACCACGCCGCCAACCCCAGCGAGATGCCGCCCATGATCCCGCCCACTGGCGCAGCCGCGTGCCCGGAAAACATCAGCCGCGACAACCCGTCCGCTTGATCGATGAGCACCATCAGCCGCGTGCTGACATAAGATACCGTCTGCGAGCCGGCGGCCAGCCCGGTGATCAGAAATCCCCAATACGCAGCCGCCGCCGTTAGATCGGCCGAACGGGCCAGCTCGCCCTTCTTGCGGGCCTCATCCAGCTTGTGCTGGGTCGGCTCGTGGGTCTTGTCACTGTCATCCTCTTGGCCGGACATCAGCGCGTGCCAAACGGATTGAAGATAAACCCTTGCAGGGCCGCAACCCAGATCCCAAGCATAATCGGCGCTAGCAGGCACAGCAGGATCATCCCACCCGCCGTGATCACCGGCGCCCCGACGAAGACGACCATCATCTGCGGCATCGCGCGGTTTATGATCCCGAGCGTGAGATTGTAGAGCACCGATATCAGGACAAAAGGCGCCGCCAGACTGAACGCAAGAGAAAACGCCCCCCCGACCTGCGCGATCCCCCATTGGGAGGCGGCGGATGCATCAGGCAATTCACCTACCGGGAACATGCCATAGGTTGCGATGATCATTTCCGCCACATGCACATGCAGATGCAGGATCATCGCCAACGCGATGCCGCCCATCGTGAGAACGTGACCCATCGCCGGCAAGGGCGTGGCACCGGCGGACCCGAGGATCTGCGACAAGGATGTTGCCTGCGCCGCCATTGACCCTGCCGTCTGAAGCGCGAGCAAAAACATGCGCAGTCCGATCCCGATCATCAGACCAACCACTGTTTCAGTCACGATGACCCAACCAAAATTGAAGTCTGGAAATGCCCCCATCGCTATATCGGGGGCGACGGCGGGCGCGACGACCGCGGTAAAGGCCAGCGTCAGCACTAGCTTGATCCGGACCGGCACCGACCGCTCCCCAAAGCCCGGAAACAAACTGATGACCGGCCCCACTCTGAGAAATACGGTGGCATGAAGCCAAAGCATTTCTTGGCTGATCTGCAGAAGTTGCGCCAGACCTGTCACGCCGCCGCCACGCCAACGAGAGACGGCTGCGCCTCAACCCCGATTTCCTCAAAGGACAGGACTGGATTGCTGATATTCTTGGCCGCCAGAACAGTCCGCAGGAACCGCCTGCGCGCAGTCGAAGTCACGATCGCAGGATAGATGCCCATGTCGGCGGCGCGCGCCACCTCTCCCGAAACCGACGCAGTCAAGGCATTGAACAACTCGGGCGGTAGCGCCACGTCCAGCCTGCCGCGATCCTGGTCGATCTGGTAGGTTTGAAATGTATCCTCCCATTCCGGCGCCAACTGGATGAGCGGCAAGGTGCCGTCCTCGCGCTGAAGAGTCGCAACCAGCTGGAACCCCAGCCTTTGGCGGACATGCTCGCAGATGGCGTCGGGCGCTTGGAACAACTGCCGCGCCTCCGCCGTCGCTTCGATGATCAGCGGCATGTTGCGAATCGACACCTGTTCAGCCAGCAAAAGACGCAGTACAGCATGCAATAGATCGGCGGGCACGCGGTCGGGGATCATCTCGTCCAGCAGCTTGCGGTTGGCCTCGGAGCGTGTGGGATCGCTGAGATTGACCATCTCATCTAGCAACCTGCGCATCGCCTTCATTGTCAGCAGCCGGCTGAGGTTACGGCGGATCACCTCCAGCAGATGCGTCGCCAGTATCTCGGTCGGCGCCACGATCGTCGCACCAGACAAGGCGACGCTGTCCTGATCACGCTGCGAAATCCAACGCGCCGGCGCGCCGTACACAGGCTCGGTCACGGTATCGCCGGGCGGAAGGTCTGCTGCGCTATCTGGATCCAGCAACAGAACCTGATCAATCCGCAGTTGCGCATGGCCCTGCTCGACTCCCTGGACACGAATGACATAGCTGCCGCCCGAAAGAGACGGATCGTCCGTCAGCCGAATTTCCGGAAGGATCAGACCATAATGGGTGGCCACATGTGTGCGCATGTTGGCAATTCGCGCATCGAGGCCCGTCCCGGGATCCAGTACCAGATTGACCAGATCCGGAGCGAACTCGACATGGATATCGTCAAGCTCGAGAATATCGCCAAGCGACTTGTCCTTCAGTGGTTCGTGTGGTGCATCCGCCACGTCCGCGTCAGTCGCCATTTTCGATTTTCTGTAACTGATAGCGGCCATCGCGCTCAATACTATTCCGCCAATGATAAAGGGGATGAACGGTAGCCCCGGCACCAGCGCGAACAGGACCATCAGAACGGCAACAGTGCCCATGGCCGCCGGATGACGGCCAAGTTGCGCAGTAAGGGCGAGGTCGGTCGCGCCCGTGCTCCCGCCTCGGGCCAGCAACAGCGCAGTGGCGATTGAAATAATTACCGCGGGAATCTGAGTGACCAGCCCATCCCCCACAGTCAGGATCGTATAAGTCTCGAACGCCGTGCCAAGCGGCATGTCATGCACAACTATGCCCATGATCAATCCCATGACGAGGTTAAGCAAGGTGATCAGCAGTCCCGCGACCGCGTCGCCCTTGACGAATTTCGACGCACCGTCGAGCGAGCCGAAGAACGTCGTCTCCTGCTGTTCGCGCTCACGCCGCTCGCGCGCCTCGCGGTGGTCGATCGCACCTGCGGACATGTCGCTGTCGATTGCCATTTGCTTGCCCGGCATTCCGTCCAGCGCGAACCTCGCGCCAACTTCAGCCATACGCGCGGCGCCCTTGTTGATGACCATGAAATTGACGATCAACAGCACACCGAAAACGACAAGACCCAGGAACACGCTACCGCCCATGACGAAGCTCGCAAATCCCTCGATAACATCACCTGCCGCGTCGGTACCGGTATGTCCCTGGCCGATGATCAGCTTGGTGGACGATACATTCAGCGAAAGACGCAACATCAGAGAGGCAAGTAGGATCGTCGGGAACGCAGAGAAGTCGAGCGGTCGTTCGATGAACAAGGTGACCGTGAAAATGAGTATCGCCAAAGCGAAAGACGCGGCTAGACCGACATCAAGTATCCATGAAGGCACGGGAAGGATCATCATAACGATGATCGACATTAACGCCAAAGCCAGAAGGACAGTCGGTTGAAAGATGTCTCGAATGGAAATCAGTTTCATCGATCAGCCTCCGCTCATCGCAAAAAGGCTGCCTCTTGATCCGCTGACCGATGTCAGGGGAACCAGCGAACCAAAGCGCTGTGCGGCCTCGGCGCCTTGAAAAAATGGATAGTTGTTTTCTCGCGATGCGCCGGACGCCCGCGCCGCTGTTTGGATGATGGTCGGCTCTCGCGTCCCATCTTGGCTGATGTGCGGATCTACAGGGGTCGTATCTGACGCGAGAATTCGATCAAAACGCTTTCGGTAGCGCGTCGAATATTTTTTTGTTCGTGAATGATAGGCGCCTGCCGCCTCGGACCAGTCGTTCTTTTCTGCGTATAGACGTTTCAGAAATCTCGCTGCATAGAGCGCGTTGGCCTCCGGATCGAACATCTCATTGATCGAGGCAAATTTTTCGCCGTGCCATCGATAATTGATCTGAAAGCACCCAACGTCGAAACTTCTGGCGCCTTTGTCGTATTTTGCGCGGACATAGCCCAGCGCGTCGTCACGGGAAGAAAACCACTTTCCGACGCCCTCCATATTGACTGTCCAAGGCCATGGGCGCAGCTCGCCGCGCTTCGTCTGGCCCGTTTCGCTGCGCGTGATTGCGCGCAGAACCGAGACAGGAACGCCCGTCTTGTCCGAGGCGGAGCGTGCAGCGTCATCGCAGATCGCCGCCACCCCGGCGTGCCCCGCATCTGCCAAAACCAGCACCACGCAGATCGCGACAACCCTGCCGCCAAAATTATTTTGAACCAGCGCTTTGTACAATGGGGGATTTGGACGCGAGTCACCCGCCAGAGCGTGACACGTCATGTTCGTTTTGATCAAAGCGCTTCCTCTTCACTACGTTCTGTAGTCCAGAAACACGCTAGCGCTCATCTCTTTACAAAAGATGAGCGCAAGACCTCATTATCCCTCTGAACTTCTGCCGGTTTCGTGGACAGCGAGTTCAGGTGCTTATGAGATTGAAGAACCGCGATGGCGAGAAAAGTTTACAACCGTGAGTAGTGACGTGAGAATACGCAGCTTGTGACGCTGCGCGGTGTGAGCGTTGCGCAGGCCGCCAGAGAGATTGATGTGCATGCGACGGAGTTGCGCAGATGGGTGCGGTAGTTTGGATCAAACGGCTAGGATGCCTGTCCCGGCAAAGGGCAGCTGAAGCCGGGTGATTAAGAGCTTCGTAGCCTGAGACTCGAGGTCGCAAAAGTCAAAGCGGAGCGCAATATATCAGAAAAAGCCAAGGCCTGAACCGCCCCTAGACTTGTAGACGCTTTCTTCCCTAATTTTGAGGCAAGGAGGCCGCTATGGGGAAGCCAAATTTCAGTGAAGATTTCAAACGTGATGCTGTGCATCAGATCACAGTGCGGGGGTATTCAGTTCGCGAGGTTTCAGCGCATTTAGGTGTCAGCACCCATTCGCTTTACAAGTGGATGAAGATGTACGCGCGTGCAGCGTCACAAGCCGCTTCTGTGGATCATGAAGCCGAGAACCGCCGTCTCGAACGAGAGCTAGTGCGCATGACCGAGGAGCGCGATATCCTAAAAAGGCAGCCGCGTACTTCGCCAAGGATGCAAGATGAAGTATGCGTTCGTGGCCGAGCATCGCCCACTTTTTTCTGTGCGCACGATGTGTCGTTGCCTCTGCATCCATCCCAGTGGGTTCTATGCATGGGTTAAGAATCCGTTAAGCCGCCGTGCGCAGGAAGATGCGCGTCAAACCAAGCTGCTCAAAGAGGCGTGGAAGGACAGCGGCAAAGTTTACGGGTATCGCAAACTGCATGATGATCTGGTCGAACAGGGTGAGACGAGCTGCCCAACCCG
>RCMY010001477.1_pt1 | contig 22384 bp, 24 predicted proteins | sample 2041341 | NCBI WGS metagenome assembly RCMY01 (sample SAMN09708234, study PRJNA481090) | Marine sediment metagenome, whole genome shotgun sequencing project.
GAACCGATGGCAAGGATCTGGTCAGCACTTTCGCTTGCCTCCTCGATGTCGGCCAGCATCGTGCTGGATCGAAGCTGCTCCGCGCGGGCGCCTTCCAACCGCTCGCCCAACCGGGTCGACGACGCCCGCAATGCAACGGTTTCCGCGGCGAACATGCGTATCTCACCGGGCTGCCCGGCCAGACTGCGTTCCAACGCCCGCGCACGGGCTTCCTCTTCGTCCACCTGCCGCTTGCGGGTGCTGGCGATGCGCGCGGCCCATGTCGCAATGGCGGCATCCACCGCGGCAATGCGGCGCTGCAGGAGATCGCTCTGTGCCGTCGTAATCGACTTGCGCGTGGGCAGGCTCAATAATTCCTGTTCTATCTTCTCGATCCGGGCGGAGAGTTCCTCATGGGCAACCTGCTCGCGCAACCTGCTGGCCTCGATCAGTAACGGCGAGGCATTGGCCGAAATCGGGACGCGCACGTGATCGAGTTGCTCGCGCAGGTCCGCCAGTTCGGCACGCCCTTCCGACGGGCGACTTTCCATGCCGCGCAACTGCTCCGTCAGCGATCGCTGTTTGCTGCGCAATGAGACGGACTCGGCCTGCAATGCAGCCAGATGCAGCTGCAAGGCGACTGGGTCTGCGTCCGGGGGCGGTTCCTCCGTCTGGGGAGCAGCGGCGGATTCGGCAGTGAGTGCGGCGATGGTCTCCGGCGCGGACTTCAACCCGGCGGCATAGTCGCTCGCGCTGGTGCGGGCGGCATCTGCCGCCTCCGCCCGCGAGAGTGCGGCGCGCAGTTGTTCCAGCACCAGGTCGCGCTCGGTCTCGGAAAGATCGGTGCGGGTCTCCAGAACATCGATCCGAGTCGTCAGATCGGCCACGTCGACAGCCCCGTTCGCGATCGCCGCGGGCACCGGTTGCGCGTGTGCCACTTGCAGAGACAGGGACAGAGCCGCAAGCGTCAAAAGCAGGCCGCAGACGACGACGCGCCAGATACTCACTCGCGTCTCTCAACGATGTCTTTCACCATGCCGACGTGCGGGGTGGCCAGCATACGCATCTCCTTGAGCGGGGCGTGCACCGTCAATACCGAACCTTCACCATAACGCCATCCCCTGGCCACGCAAACGCAAAGGCGAAGCTGCACGGGAGTGCTGCCGCCACACCTCAAAGGATGGGCGTTGCCCATGGTGCGGATTCAGGCGAAGGAGTGCGTCAAATGGTGGGCCGTGATGGATTCGAACCATCGACCAGCGGATTAAAAGTCCGATGCTCTACCGACTGAGCTAACGGCCCACAGGCGCCCGACGTTGCATCGGGGGCGTGAATTCTAACGCAAGTGCACGCCGCTGTGGGGCGGTGCCTTGTTCAGTCACAGCAGTTCAGACGTAACGTGTGGGGTCGGGAATGCCGGCGGCCGCGAAGCCCTCGGCACGCAGCCGGCAGGCATCGCAGTGTCCGCAGGCGCGGCCCTCGTCATCGGCGAGGTAGCACGACACGGTGTCCGCGAAATCGACCCCCAGCCGCACGCCCTCGCGCGCGATGTCTGCTTTGCTCAAATATTGCAGCGGTGCGTGTACACGCAAGCCAGCGCCCTCCACACCGGCTTTGGTGGCCAGATTGGCCAACCGTTCAAAGGCCTGGATGAACTCGGGGCGACAATCCGGGTATCCGGAATAGTCGACCGCGTTGACGCCGCAGAACAGGTCCGCGGCTCCCAGCACCTCAGCCCAACCCAAGGCCACCGACAGCATGATGGTGTTGCGTGCCGGCACGTAGGTCACCGGAATCGCATCGGCGCCGGATACCGCGTCCAGTGGCACGTCGATATCGTCGGTCAGGGCGGACCCGCCGATATTGCGCAGGTCAACACACACGGTCTTGTGTGCCACGACTTGCTGCTGCACGGCGACACGCGCCGCTGCGTCCAACTCGGAGGTATGGCGCTGGCCGTAGTCCACGCTCAAGGCATACACCGCAAAACCCTGCTCCCGCGCCATGGCGATGACGACGGCAGAGTCCATACCGCCTGAGAGGAGGACTACGGCCTTCCGGGTGGTGCTCATCGCTTCCTGCATCTCAGCGCCCAGGCTCATCGTCCCAGAGGATCTTGTGCAGCTGCAACTGGAATCGCACCGGCAGACGGTCTGCGACGATCCAGTCGGCCAACTCGCGCGCGCTGACCTGGCCGAAGCTGGGCGAGAACATGACGTCGCAGATCGCGGTCAGCCCATGATCGTCCACCGCGGCGCGGGCCCAGTCGTAGTCCTCGCGCGAGCAGATCACGAACTTGACCTGATCGTGGGCGGTCAACTCGGCGACGTTGCTCCACAGATTGCGGTGCGCTTCGGCCGAACCCGGCGTCTTGATATCCAGCACCCGGGACACCCGCACATCCACCGGAGCGATATCAATGGACCCCGACGTCTCCAACGAGACCTCATAACCGGCGTCGCACAGCCGCTCCAGCAGCCCGATGCAGCGCTTTTGCGCGAGTGGCTCACCGCCAGTGACGCAGACATGGCGCACGCCGTGGCGCGCAACCTCGGCCAATACAGCGTCTGTATCCCACCACTGGCCGCCATGGAAGGCATACGCCGTGTCGCAGTACTGACAGCGCAGAGGGCAGCCGGTGAGTCGGACAAACACGGTCGGCCAGCCGATACTGCGCGACTCGCCCTGCAATGACAGGAATATCTCCGTCAGGCGCAGGCGATCACGCGACACGGTAGCCGCCTCGGGGATAGCTGGGTTCATCACCACATTTTAGCCGACCCGGCGGATCGGCGGGGCCGCGATTGCGTGGCCGAGGCGACCTAGTTCAGGCGCCCGAGTTGGATGGAGCCCAGGCGATCGGTGGCGATTCGGGCGGCATCGCTGCCAGCGAAACGGGTGGTGACCTCGGTCAACGTGCGCTCGGCGGCATCCACTTGACCCAGACCCTGCTGGGCCAGACCCACCTTGAGCAGGGCGCCGGGCGCCTTGTCGTGGGTGGGATAGCGTTGCAGCAGCGCCTGGAATTGCTCGAGGGCCAGTTTGTAGTTCTGCGTCACGTAGTAACTCTCGCCCAGCCAATACAGGGCATTGGGCGCATACACGCCCGCGGGGTACTCGCCAAGAAAGGCGTGGAACAGACGGGCGGACCCGGCGTAATCCCCGTTCTTCAATGCATCGAAGCCGGCGTCATAGGCTTCGCGCTCGCCCGCACCCAAAGCCAGCTTTCCCGCATCGCCGTGCACGCTGGGTGTGCGCTCGGCGGCCGGCGTCGCCGGTGCAGGGGCGTCGGAACGCGCAGACGGGACACTCGCACCCGCCCCGCCACCCTCAAGCTCCTCAAGCCGACCGTCGATGTCCAGGAACTGGGCGCGGCTGGTGCTCTTGAGCTGGTCCGTCGAGTGGGTCAGTTCCTCGATATGGGATCGAAGGGAGGTGACTTCTTCTTTCAGCAGATTGACCTGCCGAAGCAACTCGACCGTCGCCTCGTTGTTGCCGGCCTGCTGTTCCAGCACGCCAACCCGCTCGGCCAGGCTCATACGCTGAGCCGAGACAGGTGCGGCGGCCAACAGGGCCGCCGCTGCAACCAGCGATGTCGCAACTGCAATAGACAATTTGCGCATCATGGAATGCCTTTATTACTTTGCGGTGTAGATGATCTCGACACGGCGATTCTTGGCCCAGCAATCCTCGTTCGAGGCGGTGCAGACCGGACGCTCTTCACCATAGCTGTTCACGGTCTGCTGGCTACCCGAACCACCGTTGGCCTGGATTGCGGACGACACCGAATTGCCACGGCGCTCGCCGAGGCCGAGGTTGTATTCGCGGCTGCCGCGCTCGTCGGCGTGGCCTTCCAGCGTCATGCGCGAGGACGGACGGTCACGCAGGTACTTGGCGTGGCAACCCACCATGGCCTGGAACTCCGAGCGCAGGGCGTCGCGATCAAGGTCGAAGTACACCACGCGCTGACGCAGGCAGGCGTCGGTGTCCAGATCGTTGGGACCATATGCACCGGCGGTGGTGGCCGGAGTGGTCTGGCTGCCGGGCATGGTGGTGGTGCCGGTATCGGTGGGCGGGGTTTCCTTCACTTTCTTGGAGCAGCCGACAGCCGCTGCGCACAACAGGGCGACCATCAGGACACGTGTGGTGTTGTTCATATTAATTTCCTCGTCTTGGCGTGGTGGGAAGTAGAACGGTTGATGGGAAACGACTGCTTTGTAAACGGTCTGCGCGCTGATGCCCAGCCAGCGAAGCCCTCTGATCAGGAAGGCGTTACTGCGGTTTTCGATAAGGACCCCATGCCGGCTCGCGCACATCGCCATCGGCCAACACCAGGCGCTGGCGCACCCGTGCATCGGACGACACGGCGTAAAGCACACCCCGGGTGCCTTCACGCGCAGCATAGATGATCATCGCGCCATTCGGTGCAAAATCGGGTGACTCGTCCAGCGAGCCCGGCGACAACGTGCTCCAGCGGGGCGAGCCAAGGCTGGAATCCATCATGGCGATTCGATAGGTATTGCCAGCGCCCTGCGCGGTGGCCAGTTTTTTTCCGTCGCGCGCCACGGATACGCTGGCGTTGTAGCTGCCCTGGAAGCTCACACGACTGGCGCTGCCTCCGCTGGAGGACACTTTGTAGATCTGCGGATTGCCGCCGCGATCGGAGGTGAAGTAGATCTCGCTGCCGTCGGCGCTCCACACCGGCTCGGTGTCAATGCCGAAGTGGTTGGTGACCTGGTTCAGCGCTTTGCTGCCCAGGTCCATCACATAGATCTCGGGGTTTCCGCTTTTGGAGAGCGTCAGCGCCAGCTTGCGGCCGTCCGGGGAGAACGACGGGGCACTGTTGATGCCGCGGAACTTGGACACCACTTCGCGACCGCCGGTACTGATGTTCTGGATGTAGACCGCCGAGTTGCCGCTTTCGAAACTGACATACGCCAACCGGTTGCCGTCGGGGCTCCAGTTGGGCGACATCAGCGGTTCGGGTGAACTGACCACCGTTTGCGGGTTGAAACCATCCGAGTCGGCGACCATCAGCGCATACGAAGTCCCCGGTCCAACGCCCTTGGCGGTGATGTAGGCGATGCGGGTGAAGAACGCACCCGGCACGCCGAGGATCTTCTCGTACACCGCATCGGCGATCTGGTGTGCAACATCCCGCATGGCGCTGTCGCGCGCGGTCATCGCAAAGCCCAACAGGCGTTGCTGGCTGGCCACGTCGAACAGTTCGTACTCGACTTTATAGCCACCGGCGGCGTCCACCACGCGGCCCACCAGCAGGTAATCCTGGTTGAGCGCACGCCAGGTTGGATAGTTGACCTCGCCGCCACGTGTCGGACGCTCGACCAGATCCGCCTCACGCAAGGTCCGGAACTGACCGGAACGGTTGAGATCGGCAGCGATCACGGCGGCGACGTCGGTCGCCGGCGCCTTGCCGCTGCCCTGATAGGGCATCGGAACGATGGCAATGGGCAACGCCGAGGCGCTGCCGCCGACGATGTCGAGTTCCAGGCCGCGTTGTTGCGCCAGAGTCGAGAACGGCAGCACCAGCATGAATGCCAACATTGCCAGCAACGCCGGCAATCTCTGAGTGAATCGATTCATTCTGCAAATCCCGTGGTAAGGATGAAGGTGTACCAGCATCCGTGTGAACGCTTTCTCAAAGCTGAACAGCTGGAAAGATGAAAGTGGGCGGAAGGCTAGCGATCGCTGGCTTCGAAATTGAGGTTCAGGGTGCGCGCGAACACCGATTCGAAACCGGCATATGGCAGGGGCTGGGCCTTCAGCACGGCGGCCTCGATGGAGCGTCGGCCCTGCTCGTCGTAGGGGCACCCCGGTGACACCTCGGCACTGGTGACCTCCCCACCACGCAACTGCTTGATCACGATCTTGCATTTGGCGCCAAGCGGGACGGTTTCCGGACGGGTCCACTTTGAACGGATCGCTTGAGTCAGGGCCGCCGCGTACTGCGCCTGAAGTCCCGCGTCGCTGCCATTGTTGCCCGGCGGCGGACTGGCATTCGATGCGCCGGCACTGTCAGCGCTGCGACTTGCGGTACGGGCCTGAGCATCAGCAACCTGCTTGAGCTTCTGCTCGGCCAGCTTCACTTCGCGCTCCGCCGCCGCGCGCTTTCGCTGTATCTCGGCCAGCTGTTTCGCTCGATCTTCGGCTTCCTTGGCATCTTTTGCCTGCTCGGCCAGTCGACGCTTGCGTTCCGATTCCTGCTGGCGCTCGCGCTCGGTCAGGTCCACCTGCGCCTGGCGGCGCTTCTCTTCCTGCAGCTTCTTCTCATCGGACGGCGTCGGGGTCGGCGTGGCCACGACTTCCGCCTGCTCCACCGGCTCGGGCCTGGGAATGAAGTCCTGTGGCCTGGACTGGGGCGGCGTCGGTGAATCCTCGGGGATCGGCGAAGGAAGCGGCTGCGGAGGCGGCGTCGGCGCGGGCGGTTGCTCCACCACCTCCTCGTCGGGCGCAGGATCGGGCAGCGGCGCCGCGGGCTCGGGACGATCGTCAAGCACCTGCTGCATCGCCGCCGACAGCGCGTTCGCGTCCACCAGTTCGGCCTCCACGGGGGAACCGGCGGCCGACAGCGGAGCGCTGCTGCGGGTCCACCACATACCGGCAAACATCAGTGCGAACAGCACCACGTGCAGAAGGATCGCCAGCACGATGGCCTGTTGCGTATCGGCACGGGTTTCCCTCACTTGCGCGGGTTCTCCGCCTGCTTGGTCAGCAAGGACACGCGCGGGACGTTGGCCGCCTGCAGCAACGCCATGGCGTTCAGCACCACCTCGTAGTTGGCAGCGCGGTCACCGGCGACGTAGACCGGGACATCAGGATTATTGTTGACGAATGCGGCAACCCGCGCGGAAAGTTCTTCAGGCTGCATGGCCTCCTGCGGAGCGCCCTGCAGGGTCAGGAAATAGTTGCCGTCAGCGTCCACGCTGACGATCACCGGCTCCTGCTTCTGGGCGAGACTTTTCGCATTGGAGCGCGGCAGTTCGACACCCACGCCGAGGTTCATCAGCGGCGCGGTGACCATGAAGATGATCAGCAGCACCAGCATCACGTCGATGTAGGGGACCACGTTGATCTCGGCCTTGAGCTGGCGCTTGCGACGGCGGCGTCCGTTGGGGGCGTTCATGGCGGGTTTCCGGATTCGTGGGAGGGCGGGTTCTCAGGCGGAACGGACGCGCACACCGTTGCTGGCGCGCGCGAAGGCCGTCACTCCTGGGGCACCTGACGCTCGAGGATCGAGGAGAACTCTTCGGAGAACGCGTCATAACGCACCGCAATGCGCTCGACCTTGGTGGCGAAGCGGTTGTAAGCCCACACCGCGGGAATCGCCGCGAACAGTCCCATTGCGGTGGCGATCAAGGCCTCCGAGATGCCGGGCGCGACGCTGGCGATCGTCGCCTCGGTGACGTTGGCCAGGCCCTGGAACGAGATCATGATTCCCCACACCGTGCCGAACAGGCCGACATACGGCGCGATGGAGCCGACGTTGGCGAGGAACTCCAGATTGCGCTCCAGACCGTCCAGCTCGCGCGCACTGGCGACGCGCATCCCGCGCTGCGCGGTTTCCAGCTGCATGCGCACATCGGCAACGCGGCGCTGGCGCGAGAACTCGCGAAAGCCGGCCTCGAAGATCGATTCCATCCCACCGGTGTCCCGGTTGCGGCTGGTGGACCCGGCATAGAGCTTGGTCAGCTCGGTACCCGACCAGAAGCGCTCCTCGAAGGTTTCCGACTCGCGCTCGGCGCGCCTGAGCATTTTGGTCTTGCGAAAGATGATCACCCACGAAGCAACCGAGGCAAACAACAGCAGCACCATCACCAGTTGCACCGGCAGCGATGCGTGCAGGACCAGTTGCAGCATGTCCAGGCCACCATCGCTGGTGATCGCCGGCGGCAGCGCGTTGCCCATGTCCGCGCTTGCGCGGGCAGCCTCCTCGGGGAGGGGTTCGACGGTGGCGGCCTGCATCAGGCTCAGCAATGGGGTCATGCCTGGATCTCCGGTGCCCGGTGGCTCGGGCGAAAGTTGCGTTGTGAATGGGGTGGACTGTTGCGTGTTCTTGGTTTCAATCACGTGGACGGGCGCGGTGAGGCGTGTGGCTCAGGGTGCGGCGACCTGCAGGACTTGCAGCGCTTCCAGCAGTGGCGACGGGATAGCCCGCGGCCGGAAGCCGGTGGCATCCAGTGCCGCCACCCGCACCGCCGCGGTCAACAGCAGCCCGCCATCGCAATGCACGTGCTGCTGGAACACCGCACTCGCGCGACGGCACTCCTGCAACGCAACGCCCACCTGCAGGACGTCGTCCAGTCGCGCCGGTTTGAGGAAGTCCATTTGCATCGCCCGCACGGCGAACACCAGACCGTGCTCGCTGCGCAGAAGTTCCTGACCGTAGCCCGCTTCGCGCATCCATTCGCTGCGCGCACGCTCCAGAAAGGCGACGTAACGCGCGTGGTAGACCACGCCACCAGCGTCGGTATCTTCCCAGTAAACGCGGACTGGAAGGCTGAACGCAGGCATAGCGGGAAACTCCAAAAAACGGGATTCTCAGGTTGGATGCAGGCTCAGTCGCGGGGAACGTCGACCGGAGCCTCCTCAAACGGTGCTGCGACCGGACCCCTCGGCTTCAGGCCGATATGCCGGTAAGCCTTGGGCGATGCCATCCGGCCACGCGCGGTACGGATCAGGTAACCCTGCTGGATCAGATAGGGCTCGATCACATCCTCCAGCGTGCCCCGCTCCTCACTGAGCGCGGCCGCCAGTGATTCCACGCCCACCGGGCCACCATCGAAGGACTGGATGATGGTGCGAAGCAGCCGGCGGTCGAGCTCGTCGAAGCCCTCCGGGTCGACCTTGAGCATCTCCATCGCCGCATTCGCAGTCACCAGATCGATGTTGCCGCCGGCGCGGACCTGGGCGAAGTCGCGCACCCGCCGCAGCAGCCGGTTGGCGATACGCGGGGTGCCACGCGATCTTCTGGCGATCTCCGCCGCGCCCTCCGGTGTACAGGCGATGCCAAGGATGCCGGCCGAGCGCCGCACGATCCTGGTCAGCTCCTCGGCACTGTAGAACTCCAGCCGCTGGACGATGCCGAAACGATCGCGCAACGGCGCAGTCAACAGGCCCGCACGGGTGGTGGCACCGATCAGTGTGAAGGGCGGCAGGTCGAGCTTGATCGAACGCGCGGCAGGTCCCTCGCCGATCATGATATCAAGCTGATAGTCCTCCATCGCCGGATACAGCACTTCCTCGATCGCGGGCGAGAGGCGGTGGATTTCATCGACGAAAAGGACGTCATAGGGCTGCAGGTTGGTCAGCAGCGCGGCCAGGTCGCCAGCCTTCTCGATCACCGGCCCGGAAGTCTGCCGCAACCCGACGCCCAGCTCGTTGGCGATGACATGACTCAGGGTGGTCTTGCCCAAGCCGGGCGGGCCGAAGATCAGCACGTGATCCAAGGCCTCGCCACGACCCTTGGCCGCCTCGATATAGATCTTCATCTGCTCGCGGACCGGTACCTGACCGAGGTACTCGTCCAGGCTGCGGGGCCGGATCGACGCCTCCAGGGCGTCGTCCTCGAAGGTGGCGTCCGCGGCGATGATGCGCTCTTCGTTCATCGCGCTATGGTCGCATGACGCGACCTGCCCGCGTTGAGCGACGAGCCCCCGGGATCAGATTTCCACCTGCGAGCCGAGCTCCACCAGCCGGTTGCCCGGAATCCGGAAAAATCCGGTGGCCGGCGCGGCATTGCGGTGCATGAAAGCGAACAGCTTGTCCCGCCATACCGGCATGCCGCCGCGGGCCGCCGCGACCACCGTCTCGTGGCTGGCGAAGTACGTCGTCTCCATCGGGTCGAACGGGATGCCGCCTTCGTCACACGATCGCATCAGCGCCAGTGGCACGTCCGGCGTTTCCATAAAGCCAAACCGCACCAGGACACGATGGAAGTCGTCGCCGATCGAGTCGATCTGCAGGCGCCGATCGCTCGGTGCGTACGGCACCCGCAGCGTTTCCACCGTCAGGAACACGTTGCGCTCGTGCAGCACCTTGTTGTGCTTGAGGTTGTGCAGTAGCGCGTGCGGCACCACGCCCGTCTCCGGCGTCAGGAAGACCGCGGTACCCGGCACGCGCACCGGCGGGGCCAGCATCAGACCGGGCAGGAAGGTATCCAGCTGGATACCGCCTTTCTGCATCTCCTCACGCAGCAGTTCGCGGCCGCGACGCCAGGTCCGCAGCAGGGTGAACAGGACGATGCCGAGGGCCAGCGGGAACCAGCCACCCTGCATGATCTTGGCGCCGTTGGCGATCACGAAGCCGATGTCGCCGATGATGAAGACGACACACAGCGGCAGCACCCATCGCCGCAGGCTCTTCCAGGTTGCCTGGGCAACGATGGCGAGCAGCAGCGTGTCGATCAGCATGGTTCCGGACACCGACACGCCGTAGGCGGTGGCCAGCGACGACGAGTTGCCGAACGCCAGCACCAGCGTGATCACCACCACCATCATTCCCCAGTTGACCGCGGGGATATAGATCTGGCCGATGGTGTCGCTGGAGGTGTGCTTGGTGTGCATGCGCGGGATATAGCCCAGCTGCATGGCCTGGCGGGTGACCGAAAACGCTCCGGTGATGACGGACTGCGACGCGATGACCGTCGCTGCCGTCGCCAGGCCCACCATCGGCATCCGCGCCCACTCGGGCACACCGAAGTAAAAGGGACTGCGTATCGCGGCGGGATCCTCAAGCACCAGGGCTCCCTGCCCCAGGTAGTTCAGCATCAGCGAAGGCAGTACGAAGAAGTACCAGGCGTAACGGATCGGCTTGGCGCCGAAATGACCCATGTCGGTGTAGATGGCTTCGCCACCGGTCACCGCAAGCACGACCGCGCCGAGGATGAAGATCCCATGCCAGTGGTGGGTGGCGAAGAACTCCACGGCCCACATCGGATTCGCCGCCTTGAGTACCTCCGGCGCATGGGTGATGTTGAGCACACCCAGCGATGCGAGCGCCACGAACCACAGGCACATGATCGGACCGAACACCTTGCCCACACGCGCACTGCCGAAGCGCTGGCTGGCGAACAGGGCCACCAGCACCACCACCGTGAGCGGGACGACCCATTTGCCGAACTCCGGCGCCACCACCTCAAGACCTTCCAGTGCGGACAACACCGAGATGGCGGGGGTGATCACGCCATCACCGAAAAACAGTGCGGCACCGAACACGCCCAGGATGCCGACCCCATAGGCCGACCGGGAACCCTTTGGCAGGGTGCGCTGGGCCAGCGCCATCAACGCCATGATCCCGCCCTCGCCCTCGTTGTCGGCGCGCATGATGATCGTCACGTACTTGAGCGTCACCACCAGCATCAGCGCCCACAACACCAGAGACAGAATGCCCAGGACGGTGTCGTGATTGGCGGTCAGGCCGTAGTGCGGACTGAACGCCTCACGCAGGGTGTACAGGGGACTGGTGCCGATGTCGCCGAAGACGACGCCAATGGCGCCCACAATCAAACCGGCCAGACTGGCCTGACCATGGCCGTTGGCAGCGCCGCGGCTGCCGTTGCGCGGGACGGGAATCTTCGGTGTCGACATGGGGGCGGACTGGGTCAGAAGTGGCGTGCGGGGAGCCGCGCGCTCAGCGAAGGGCGGACTGTAACGCCTTGCGGATGATGACGGCAGCGTCATCGTCGCCGGCAACCACCGCCTCGCGCACCATCCGCGCGGCCTCGGCCGGCTTATAGCCCAACTGCTGCAGCGCAATTACGGCCTCGCTCTGTGGATCGCGCGCGACATTGGTAGGCGACAGGACCACGCCTTCGCCGCCCATGTCGCCAGCACGATCGCGCAATTCCACCACCATGCGCTCGGCCGTCTTCTTGCCGATGCCGGGAATGCGGCTCAGCGCGGCCACATCACTGGCCTGCACCGTCCGCACAAAGTCGTCGACGCTGACGCCGGACAGTATCGCCAGCGCAATCCTGGCACCGATGCCCTTGACCTTCTGCACCTCCCGGAACAGTCGACGCTCGGAATCGCGAAGGAATCCGTACAGCGACACGCTGTCTTCCTTCTGGGCGTAATGGGTGAACAGCGACACCTCGCGCCCCAACTGGGGCAGGTCGTAGAAGGTACTCATTGGCGCCTCCAGCTCGTAACCCACGCCATTGACGTCCACTACCAGCCAGGGCGGCTGTATGTGGATCACGATTCCCTTGAGCCTGCCGATCATGTCCCGCGTCTCCGTAACTGGGTGACCGCCAGCCCGGTGCGGGCCGCGGTCGCGCTCATGTGAGCATGGGTCAGCGCCACTGCCAGGGCATCGGCGGCGTCGGCTTGCAGCTTCCTATCGGCCAGATTCAACAACAGGCGGACCATGTGCTGCACCTGCAATTTATCGGCAGCGCCCTTGCCGACCAGTGACTGCTTGATGACCCGCGGAGCGTATTCACTGATCAGCAGCTTGCGCCGCACCACGGTGGCCATCGCGGCGCCACGGGCATGACCGAGCTTCAATGCCGACATCGCCGACTTGTCCATGAACACGGTCTCGATGGCGACCTGCTGCGGCTGCCACTCGTCCAGCACCCGCTCAAGTCCTTCGCACAGCAAGCCCAGCCGCGACGGGAAATCCGGTGCATCCAGCAGCTTCAGCGCCTCACAGTGAACGAACCGGCAACGGCCATCGCCGGCGACGTCGATCACGCCGATGCCAGTCCACTGGGAACCGGGGTCAATACCGAGGATTCGAATCACATCGGTTTCTCACGCCCTCAGGCGTACGCATCCGCGCCCAGGTCGGCATTGGAATAGACGTTCTGGACATCGTCCAGGTCTTCCAGCCAATCCAGCAGCTTGACCACCTGCTCCGCTACGTCACCCTCGACCGCAATGTCGTTGTCGGCCCGATAGGTAACCTCGGCGTGGCCCGGCGGATGGCCAGCGGCAGTCATGGCCTGAATGACCGTTTCGAACGATTCCTGGGAGGTGAACACCTCGATCGCGCCGTCCTCGGGGTAGACCACCACGTCGTCCGCCCCGCATTCGATGGCCGCGTCCGTGATGCCGTTCTCGTCCGCATTCGCGCCATAGGTCAGCACGCCGACCTTGTTGAACATGAACCCGACGGATCCGTCGGTTCCCAGATTGCCGCCGAACTTCCCGAATGCATGGCGCACGTCGGCCACCGTGCGGACCTTGTTGTCGGTCAGGCAATCCACGATCACGGCCACGCCACCGGGCGCATAACCCTCGTAGCGGATCTCTTCGTAGTTGACGCCTTCCAGTTCACCGGTGGCCTTTTTCACCGCGCGCTCGACAACGTCCTTGGTCATGTTGGCGGCGTAGGCCTTCTCGACGGCCGAGCGCAGGCGGGGATTGCTGGACGCATCACCGCCGCCGGCACGAGCGGCCACCGTGATCTCGCGAATGAGCTTGGTGAAAATCTTCCCGCGCTTGGCGTCCGAGGCGTTCTTGCGACCCTCGATCGACGGTCCCCTACCCATGAGCAGTGTCCGATAAGTGAGCTGTGACAGCCGGCTACTTTACTCCAACCGGCGACTGCGGGCCGCTTGCCGGTACACCTCGCCCGTGCCGTCTGTACGCCGAAACGACCTTCACCGGTCATGCTCGAACCGACCGCTGCGCAGGAACGAGATGACCTGTCGCGACACGCCGGGCGAGAACAGCATGCCGCTGTGGCTGACCGGTAAAACAATATGGTCCGTGGTCCCAGCCAGCCGGGTCTCTATCACGGCGACCGTGCCGTCACTGGATCCCGGGAAACGGCCGAAGATGCGGCCCAGGCCGCGCCCGGAGTCACCCGCGATCACGCCAAGCTCGGCCGCTCCCTCCCAAGGCTGGCAACCACGGCGCAGCAGGCGCGCGCTTCGCCCAAGGAACCGGCGCAAAACAGGCAGCTGCGCCATTCCACTGGCCGCCGCACTGCCGGCCAAGGGTGTGCCCAGACACACCAGGCGACCAACCGGCAACCCCGGCTTGCGCTCAAGCGCGCGCGCAGCGATCAGCCCTCCAAGGCTATGCGCCACGATATCGGCAGGCTCACTCAATGCCTGGATCAGGGCAGGCACCGCCCGCGCGGGTCCGCCGGCGACGGTGTCATAGCCGAACAGTTCCGGAGCGAAGCCGGCCTGGCGTAGTTGCCTCGCGTGCCACGACATGCAGGTCCGGTGCATCCACAGACCATGGACGAGCACCACCCGGCGAAGGGGTAGTTGCTCGCCTTTGAGCTCGTCAGGAACGTGCGCATGTGCATCATGTGCGACCGCGTCGGGCACCACACTCAATTGGCCTTGAACTCCCGTCGCAACCAGTCATCCAGCAGGACCTTCTCGTAGCGCAGGGGATCGTTGTCGCGCAGCATCGACGCACGCGACAGATACGCCATATCGGTCAACTGGCGACGGCCTGCGTCGATTACCGCGCCTGACGCGTCGAGGCGACGGAAGTCGAGGCTGATGCGGGGGGGATAGATGTCCCGCATCATCCTCACGTCATCGAAGCGTGGCCCCAGCCATGGCTCGTATTCGCCGGCACGATCAATATCCAGGAACGTGACGTCCAGACGCTCACCGGGTGGCAATCGGCCCTCCGCCCGGGTGCGCAGGTAGAGCGCCAGTTGCTCAACCCAGACGCCTCGACGGGTGTCGATCAGATCCCTGCCATAGACCACTTCGCGGAACCCCGTTGGATCGTTCCAGGCGACCTGGACGGCCCCCTGCGGTGGCAGCGCACCCGGTCCTGCGCCAGCCACCGGCGTACTGGCACAGCCGCTCAGGCCCAGCACCAGAACGCATGCGGCCATGCCCGCAATCATCACTTTCATCGTGGACTCCCGGTGGCTTGAGCAGTCGTTATTCTGCCCCGTGGTGCGCCATGACAGCGTGTGCATCCTCAGTTGCAGCCGATCCGCGTTCAGCCGGGCACGTCGGCGCGGCGACGCAGGATGAACTCCTCGTCGCGCACCTGTCCTACCGGAAACGCATAGTCACCCACGTATTCGAAACCATGGCGAGCATAGAACCGCTGCGCCCCGTGGTTCTGTGACCAGACGCCTACCCAAAGCGTGCGTGGACCATCGCGTTGAAGCCAGTTCAGCGCGATGTCGAACATCCGACCGCCCCACCCTGCGTTTTGCAGGTGCTCCAGCAGATACAGCCGTTTGAGTTCACCGTCGCCGGGCTGGACATCGGGGTGCGGCAAACCACAGGGTCCGGCAGCGGCATGACCGACTGCCTCGCCATCCGCTTCCAGCAGCCAAACCGCATAGTCGGGATGGCCGAGGATGACCCGCTGTCGGGCGACGGAATAGCTCTCGGCGATAAACGACGCCAGATCCTCCGCCGGATACAGATGGCCGAAGGTCCGGGTGAAGGTCAGTGCAGCCAGCCGCGACAGCGTCGCCGCATCGGTAACGGTGGCACGACGAATCACCGGCAGCATGGCGACCCCCCTACTTCTTGGGACGCGCCGCGATATGGAGCTCGGCCAGTTGAGCATCGGCGATCGGCGATGGTGCGCCCGTCATCATGCATTGGGCGCCGGTGGTTTTCGGGAACGCGATGACATCGCGGATCGACTCGGTGCCAGCCATCAGCGCGGCGATCCGGTCAATGCCGAATGCGATGCCGCCGTGCGGTGGCGCGCCGTACCGGAGCGCGTCCAGCAGGAAGCCGAATTTCGCCTGCTGTTCTGCCGCATCGATTCCAAGCAGCGCGAATACCGCCGCCTGCATCGCCGGACGATGGATGCGGATAGAGCCGCCGCCGATCTCGTTGCCGTTGAGCACCATGTCGTAGCCGCGCGAAACGGCGGTATGGGCATTGGCCCGCAGCGACTCCACATCGTCCACGGCAGGCGCGGTGAACGGGTGGTGCAGCGCGACGTGTCGCTGCGCTTCGTCGTCCCACTCGAACATCGGGAAGTCCGTCACCCACAACGGCGTCCAGACATCGCGCACCAGGCCGAGATCCTTGCCCACCTTCAGCCGAACCGCGCCCATGAAGTCCGACGCGGTATTCCAGCTCGCCGCGCCGAACAGCAGTAGATCGCCCGCTTTGGCGTCCGCCGCCTGCACGATCGCTTCAAGGGTCGCATCGTCGAGGAACTTGGCGATCGGTGAATTGACACCTTCACGACCCAGCCCCGGATCGGTGACCTTCATCCATGCAAGACCCTTGGCACCGTATTTGGTGGCGTGCGCGCCCACGTCGTCGATCTGCTTGCGTGACAGGCTTGCACCGCCGGGAACGCAGAGTGCGACAACGCGGCCGTTGGGGTCATTGGCCCAGTCGGTGAACACCTTGAACTCGCAGTCCTTCACCAGTTGGCCGATATCGGTGAATTCCATCTCGATCCGCAGGTCCGGCTTGTCGGACCCGAAGCGACGCATGGCCTCGGCCCACGTCATGCGAGGGAACGGTTGAGCCAACTCGACGTCCATCACCTCGCGGAACGCATCACGGATCATCGCCTCCGCGGTGTCCTGGACATCGGACTCCTGCACCCACGCGAATTCCATGTCCAGCTGGGTGAACTCCAGCTGGCGGTCAGCACGCAGGGCTTCGTCGCGGAAACAGCGGGCAATCTGGTAGTAGCGGTCGAAGCCGGCCACCATCAGGATCTGCTTGAACAACTGCGGCGACTGCGGCAGCGCGTAGAACTCGCCGGGGTGCATGCGCGCCGGGACCAGAAAGTCGCGCGCACCCTCGGGGGTCGCCTTGGTCAGGATCGGCGTTTCAATATCCTGGAAATCACGCGCGTCCAGCCAGTTGCGCAGCACCCGAACGAGTTTGCTACGGGTCCGCATCTTGCGCTGCATTTCGGGGCTGCGCAGATCCAGATAGCGGTACTTCAGGCGGATGTCCTCACCCGGGTTCTCGTGTGCGTGGAACGGCAGCGGCTCCGCCTTGTTGAGCACTTCGATCGCGGTCGCAACCACTTCGACCTGGCCGGTCGGGATCTTGGCGTTGACCGACTGCCGGCGGCGCACCAGACCGGTCACACGCAGACAGTCCTCGTAGCCCACCTGCGCGGCGATGGCAGTGACCTGGTCATTGCCATCGACATCGGCGGCTGGCTCGGCCACTACCTGGACGATACCTTCGTGGTCGCGCAGGTCGATGAAGCACAGGCCACCCAGGTCACGGGCGACATCGGCCCAGCCACACAGGGTGACGGTCTGGCCGATCAGGCTTTCGTCGATCAGGCCGCAAAAATGGGTACGCATGGTGACTCCGGAAAACAGGAATGTGCCGGATGCCCCGGCTGGACCGCCCAGTTTAACGGTCACACTGCCGTTTCCGGGACTCCGCTCAGGAATCCGCGCCGGCCGCCGGTGTAACAACAGCGGGTTTCGGCTCGGCGGGCTTGGCCTCCGCCGGCTTGGCGCCGTCGACCTTGGGAGCGGTGCCGTCGCCCTGGGCGTCGCCTGCGATATTGCGTTTCTTCTCGCCGTCCTTCTTGAAGTCGGTCTCATACCAGCCACTGCCTGACAGACGAAACTGCGGCGCGGTCAGCTGGCGCTTCAGCTCCGGCTTGCCGCACGCCGGACAATCGGTCGGGTCGGCATCGGACAGCTTTTGCAGTCGATCGAAATCGTGACCGCAGGCGGCACATTCAAACGCATAGATCGGCATGGCGACAGAACCCTTGATGGAACAGACGCGTCGGACCGGCAAGCGCGGTTCAACCTGTGTGTGGCGCGCGAACGCGCCGCGGTGTCGCAGCGTTGATCGTGCGGCAGCATGGATGGGGGCGGAAGCCGTCGGTTCAAGGGCGTGCCGCCCTTGCGTCACTCGCGTACCCGGGGATCAGGCCGCCGGTGTCGCGGGCGGCGGCGTCGCTGCCGGTTCACCCGCCTTGCTCATACGATCCTCGGGATGAGCGGGCGGTGCCGGATCGATCAGGTCCACGTCGAAGGGCGAGCGCAACACCAGCGATGGCAGCAGCGTGTTCAACGTGGTGTACAGGATCAGTGCGCCAAACAGTTCCCCCGACAGGGCAAACTCCTTGTGCAGGATGTTCGCCAGCACCAGCGTGAACACCAGGGTCGGCGCCAAGGCCACCGATACCTTCATGCTGCTGTTGTGAGTTTCACCGAACATGACCCGTCGCTGCAGCCACACGAGGCCGATCCGCAGCGGCACGATCACCAGGGTAAGCACGACGCCCAGTCCGGCGGCTTCCCAGGTCAGGGCATCGCGCGCGATCTCGGTTCCCGCGTGGAAGAAATAGAACGGCACGAAGAACGTCGCAAAAAGCCGCAGCGCGTGCATGTTCTCGTCCGATGCCAGCCGCGGCATCCGCAGCCGCAGCAGGCGCGCAACCACACCGGCGATGAAGGCACCCACCAGGTAGTACACCCCGAGCTTGAAGGTGATGAACGCCGCGACCATTCCCACCATCACCAGCAAGGAGAACTCCGAGCCGGGCGCATGCGGCACCACCCAGCGCCCCAGCCCGATAAATACCAGCGGCAACAAGACCATCATCAGGACCATCGCCCCGGAGGAGATCGCCAGTTCCATGGGGTCGCCGGCCTGCAGCACGAAGAACAGCGCCGCGAGCGCCAGCAATTCCCCCGCGATCGCCTTGCTGGTCACCCAGAAGCGCTCATCGGCATTCAGACCCAGGCGCTCCAGGGTGTCCAGAATGAATCCGGTCGATGGGGTCAGCAGTGCCAGCGACACCAGCGCTGCCGCCTGCCAGCCAAGCTCGAGATAATGCCAACCCAGCCACGCCACACCGACCAGGCAGGCAACCTGGGTGCTGAGGTAAACCATCAGCCGACCAGACTCTTTGCGCAGCGCCGGCAGATCCACCTCGAGCCCTGCAAACAGGAACAACGACGAGATGCCCAGAGTCGACAGCAACACGATCACCGAATCGTGGGTCCGCTCTCCCCATATCAGGACGGCACCCAGCCCAAGCAGCATGCAGGTGATCGGCGCAGGCAACTTGAAACGTTGCAGCGCCCGGGGGATGACCAGCAGCCCGAAGATCAGCAGCAGGTAGATCAGTTCATTGTCCATACCGGAACCGTAGGTGCATGCGACGTCGGCGTGCATAGTCGACGCACCGGGCGCTACTGACAAGTCCGGCACGTTCAGATTGCCTGTTTATCGTACCCGCCGGACCTGTGTACGCTTGACGCGACAGCCCTCCGGAAACCCGCCGATGTCCAATATCACTCTACGTCCCGTCCACTCGATCATTGCAGCTGCGCTGCTTACGTTGGGTCTGGTCGGCGCCGGCTGGTTCGCGTCCAAGGGCATGGAGCGCCTGAAGACCGCGGATCGCTATGTCATCGTGAAAGGCTCGGCGGAGAAGATCGTCGATGCCGACCTGGTGGTGTGGCCGCTGCCGCACACCGTTGGTGGCAATGATCTGGCCGAGGTCCAGCGCAGCCTGGACGCCAATACCGCGATCATCCGCGAATTCTTCCAGAATGCCGGATTCAAGCCGGACGAAATCGTGGTGTCCCCACCCCGGCTGGAGGATCGCTGGGCCTGGGCCTACGGCGACAGCCGGCCAGAGGAGCGTTATCGGTACGCGACCACAGTCAGCCTCCGTACGACGGATGTGACTACCGCGCTGGAAGCGATCCGACGCACCGGAGAGCTTGTGAGCCGAGGCGTGATGATCGGCGAAGGTAGCTCCCCGGAATTCGACTACACCAAGCTGAACGACATCAAGCCCGCGCTCATTGCCGAGGCCACGGCTGCGGCGAGGGACTCTGCAGTGCAGTTCGCCCAGGATTCCGATTCGCGTCTGGATGGCATCCGCAGCGCCAATCAGGGCGTGGTGAGCATCAACGACCGCGACCAGAGCAGTCCGCAGATCAAGCGGGTACGGGTGGTGACGACCGTGGAGTATTTCCTGCGCGACTGATCGCTCTTGATAGCGGTGATACACATAGACTGACCAGATAGCTGCATCCCGGAACCTGCCGATGCAGCGGCCTGCGTGCAACAATCCGCACTTCGATCCCGGGCTGCGCCACACGCGCCCGTACCGCCAGGACTTCCCATGAAGCGATTCCTTCTTGCCGCCACGTTCGGCATGATCAGTCTTTCCGCCTGCGCCCAGGCGCCTGCCCCGACAACCGCTCAAGACTCAAGCGCGACAGAGAGTGGTGCTGCTGCAGCGTTGGAAGCGCAACCGGCAGCGAATAGCGCCGACGCGCGCGCCATCGCCGCGATCGCGCAACTCAACGCCGATGTCAAAGTGGAATACGTGGGTGCTGCTCCGATGCCGGGCTTCCGCGAGGCGGTGGTCGGTGGTCAGGTGATCTATGTGAGTGACGACGGCAACTACCTGTTCCTCGTTGGCGCAGGTGGCGCGCTGCTGGACGCGAGGACCCAGAAGAATCTCAGCGAGACCACGCTGGGCAGCATGCGCAACAAGCTGCTGGCAACCATTCCGGCCAGCGAACGGATCATCTTTGCGCCGCCCAATCCCAAGCACACCGTCACTGTGTTCACCGATGTGGAATGCGGGTATTGCCGCAAGATGCATGACGAGATCAAGCAGTACAACGCCGCAGGCATTGCGGTGGAATATCTGGCGTTTCCGCGCATGGGCATTGGCAGCGAGGACTACAACCACATGGTGTCGGTGTGGTGCTCGCCGGATCGCAAAACCGCATTGACCAACGCCAAATCGAGCGGCCAGGTGACCAGCCTCAACTGCAAGAACACGATTGCCCAGCAGTACAACGTCGGCCAACGGGTGGGCCTGACGGGAACGCCGATGATCATCGCGCGCGACGGCAGCCAGCTGGGCGGCTACCTGCCGCCGAAGGACTTGCGCGCAGCATTGGACAAGCTCGAAGCCAGCGGGAGCTGAGCGCCTCCAAGGTCCGCTCTCGACGCCGCCTACGGGCGGCGTCGCTGTATCCGCGCCTGGCAGCCATTGGTCGAACGTACGCTTCGGCCGGGCCCCGACCCCCGGTAGACTGGCGCCATCCCGCTCAAGGAGTTTTCGCCATGGCCCAGACCAGCGCTGTATCACCGCCCCTCAGCGGTGCAAAGAGCAAGATCTACCCCGATGCAAAAAGCGCCCTGGAGGGAGCCGTCGCCGACGGCCACACCCTGGCGGTCGGCGGCTTCGGCCTGTGCGGCATTCCGGAGGCTTTGATCGAGGCGCTACGCGACTCCGGCAAGACCGGGCTGACCGCGATTTCCAACAACGCCGGCGTCGATGGCTTCGGCCTGGGCCTGCTGCTGGAAACCAGGCAGATCCGCAAGATGATTTCCTCTTACGTCGGTGAGAACAAGGAGTTCGAGCGCCAGTTCCTGGCCGGCGAGCTGGAGTTGGAATTCACGCCCCAAGGTACCCTGGCGGAACGCCTGCGTGCAGGCGGCGCGGGTATCCCGGCCTTCTTCACCGCCACCGGCTACGGCACCGTTGTCGCCGAGGGCAAGGAAACGCGCGAGTTCAACGGCAAGCACTATGTGATGGAAACGGCGCTGGTGGCTGATGTCGCGCTGGTGAAGGCATGGAAGGCGGATACCGCTGGCAACCTGCTGTTCCGCAAGACCGCCCGCAACTTCAACCCGGCCTGCGCAATGGCCGGCAAAATATGCATTGTGGAAGTGGAGGAAATCGTCGAGATCGGCCAGATCGATCCCGATCAGGTGCATCTGCCGGGTATCTACGTGGATCGGATCGTGCACAACCCCAATCCCGAGAAGCGGATCGAACAGCGCACCGTGCGCGAAGGAGGCAAGTAATGGGCTGGTCACGCGAGCAGATGGCGCAGCGCGCCGCGCAGGAACTCACCGACGGCGCATACGTCAACCTGGGCATTGGTCTGCCGACGATGGTCGCCAACTACATTCCTGACGGGATGGACGTCTGGCTGCAGTCGGAAAACGGTCTGCTGGGCATCGGGCCCTTCCCGACCGAGGACGAGCTCGACGCCGACCTGATCAACGCCGGCAAGCAGACCGTTACCGCGCGCGTGGGGGCGAGCTATTTTGGCAGCCAGGACTCCTTCGCGATGATCCGTGGCGGACACATCGACCTGGCGATCCTGGGCGCAATGGAGGTCACCGACAAAGGTGATCTCGCCAACTGGATGGTGCCGGGAAAGATGGTCAAGGGCATGGGCGGGGCCATGGACCTCGTGGCAGGGGTCCGGCGAGTGGTGGTTCTGATGGAGCACACCACCAAACACGGCGACCCGAAGATTCTGCCGGAGTGCACGCTTCCGCTGACCGGCCTGGGTGTGGTCAGCCGCATCATTACCGACCTTGCAGTAATGGACGTGGCCGCTGACGGCCTGAAACTGGTCGAACTGGCACCGGGAGTGAACGAAGAGGAGTTGCGCGAGAAAACCGGCGTCGCTTTCAGTCGGGTCTGATCTTCGG
>RCMY010001478.1_pt1 | contig 22377 bp, 21 predicted proteins | sample 2041341 | NCBI WGS metagenome assembly RCMY01 (sample SAMN09708234, study PRJNA481090) | Marine sediment metagenome, whole genome shotgun sequencing project.
TGTACGGTAAGCTCAACAGCGAGAGGGCCGGCGCTTACCACCGGCTCGATCTGCGCGCCGAACGGCCATTTCAATTCAGCCGCTTCGAGGGCAGCTATTATTTCGACATCATCAACGCCTACGCACGCCGCAACGGGGGCTCCGTGCAATACAAGCCCATCCCCGACAGTGCTGAATATGAACTGGAAGAAGAGGAGGGATTGCCGTTAATCCCTTCGGTAGGGGTTAAGTTTGTTTTTTAATCCTGATCTTCGCTGAACTTTACGGCAGCATCCGCCGCGCTGCTCGCCGGTATTTTGTCAATCACCAAATGGTGATTAACAGCACGCCATTAAGTCTAAAATAATCGACAGGTGACCAAATAGTGTTGGTAATCAGCGTAATGCGGATTGACGCTGCATCTGAGGCGTTGCATTTGAACGCGCGCACCCTGCGGCGGTGGCCGCGTCTTTGTCAGCACTATTCGCTTTGTCTACGTTACCAGCTATGCTTTTTAAGTGGCCACATTCGGGTGTTCAGCCGCAAAGAGGCTGCAAAAGAGCAGCGATTCTGTACTTTGATCGCCCGTCATTTTTGTCCGGTCGGAGTTAACAAAAACGTGAAAACAACAGAGAAAGTCGTATGAAAACAGTATTGCTAGTTGAAGATGATAAAAAACTCACTCTGGCGATGGGCATGCGGCTTAAATCGATGGGTTACACTGTGGCGACTGCGGCTGACGCTATATGTGCGGTGGCTGAGGCCAGGAAAAGCAATCCGGATGTTATTCTCATCGATATTAATTTGCCAGGCGGTGACGGCTTCGTTGTGGCCGGCAGGTTGCAATCGCTAATTCAAACGGCGGCGACGCCGATTATTTTCATAACGGCGAGCAAACAGCCGGGACTAAAAGAGCGCGCAAAAGAATTTGGTGCAGCGGCATTTCTTGAAAAGCCATTTGACGCCACCCAGTTGGCTGATGCTATTGAGACGGCACCTCACTCTGCCGACCTGTTTTAGCCCGCCGCCGATTGCTCGATTACATATCTTCAGGCACATAGCCTGTGTCTGGCCAGGCCTGTTCAATTTCTTGCGCTTGCTGCTCTGCGCTGAAGGTTTCCCAGACGACGCCGTTCACATCGCTACTCTCAGAAAACGTGGCGGCATTTGGATCTTCCCAGCCCATGTGCCTGAGTTCTCCCGGTTTACACGACGAATCTTGACGAACCGAGATGTTGAGAGATGCTGTTCGCCACAGTGCATATTGCTCTGGCACGACAACACAGGGCGCACAAGCAAAACGCTGGCTATAGTCGTTTATAGTTGCTTCGATGTTCTTTGTAGCGATTGCTAAATGTAGTTTTTTGATAGCTTACTCCTTTCTTCAATTTCAACTTCAGTGCGACTTGCCAAATCGAAAACTCTCAGGCAAGGCGGTCACTTCGCCATTTTTGGCATGCTCGCCGGCGAAATCTTTTATCCTCTGTATTCGCCGCGCGCTGCCCGGATGCGTGTTTAAAAAATCAGGTGACTTCACTGTCGTCTGGTCTTCCAGTATCTTAAATAACACCTCCGCCCCAGCGACGTGTCCGTAATGTTTTTGTAGCGCGAACAGCGCTTCTTCGTCGGCCTTACTTTCCTGACGACGGCTAAAGCCCAGCGTCGAGGTCACGCCGATTTGATTAATTATACCTGCGATCATGCCGTTGTCGCCCAGCCCGGTCATGCTTGCCAGCGCGAGCATAACGGTAATACCGCGGCCGGCGGCTACAATGGGGTGGCGTAATTTGACGTGCGCGATCTCGTGGGCCAGCACCATCGCTACGGCGTTCTCGTGGGGCAATTTGCGCAGCATACCGCGGTATAGCACGATGTTGCCGCCGAGGCTGGCATAGGCGTTAACGGTGTTACCTTTGCTGTAATGTATATTGAGCTGTATATCGTCTGGCACATCCATTGCTGTGGCTAACTCGGCTGCCAGCGTTTGCAAATATTGTTCTCGCTGCTGGTCGACCTGGCTAACCTTGTTGTCTTTCTGCCAGCTGGCATCCATCTGACTGAGGAGCTTTTTCTCCATACTGAAAGGAATCAGCGGTGCCAGATAATTCGCCAGCATAGCCAGCACCAAAACCACGCTGGCTATAATAATAACCAGGCCGGCCAGCAACGCAAAAAACTCCTTCAACGGGTGCTCGTGGCTGACATTGATGCCCTCCGGCACCTGCCGGTTTTCGTAGTTCATTGCATTAAACCGTTGCCGCGATGACCGGCTTATCCGGCGTTACCAGCGCCGTACCGTAGGCATACACCTCCACGGCACCGACCTGGCCCTCGGCACCTTTGGTAATGGAGGCAGTTTCCAGCTTTACATTAATAACCATGCTCGCCCCTTTGGCAATCGCCTCCTCTTTCATACGCAATATGGCTTCCCGGCGGGCACGCTCGATTAGCGATTCGTAAACGGCAATACGGCCGCCAAAAAAACTGCGCAGCCCGGCGGCGACGCGTTTGAAATAATCGACGGAGACAACCACGTTGCCAGCCACAAGCATAGAATCGCGAATAGCCAGCTCCGGCGGCGGCAAGCGCATGCTGAAAGTTAGCAGCGCCGCGTAGTTTTGTTCGCGCTGCAGAATGGACTTAAAGTGCTTTTGCTCAGCGTGGCGGCCGAACACGAAGCCCACCAATACCAGTGCAGCGAAAAGTATCAGTTGGTAATACATTATGCTTCGTCTGCCAGAATAACCGCTGTGCCATAGGCGAATAGCTCGGCCGCGCCGGCGGCGATAGAAGAGGTGGAGAAGCGCACGTTTAACACAGCATTCGCACCGATTGCCTTAGCCTGCTCCTGCATGCGCGCCACGGCTTCTTCGCGCGCCTCCTGCAGCAGCTCGGTGTAGCTTTTTAGCTCGCCGCCGAAAATATTTTTAAAGCCGGCCATAATGTCTTTACCCGCGTGTTTTGCGCGCACGGTGTTGCCCTGCACCATGCCCAGGTGTTTGCTCACCGTTCGGCCGGGAATAATCTCGATATTGCTGATGATCATAGCTTATTTCCTTTATGTCGTTTTACAGATGTTCACTACTACGCGCCCGTTGCGGATTGAAGGCCGCGGCGCGTCCTCACCTTCGTGTGGCGTCGCCGTATGATGCGCTTGGCAACCTGCACGAGCGAGGTACTGCAGCTTTTTGGTGACGCCTGACAGCTTAAGTATCGGCCACCTGAACACTGTGGATACCACGTATAGAACTCACAATTGAAAGCCGCCATACTCGCTGCTACTTAGAACAGTATATGTAAAGGTGCCATGCTGCAGTCCAATTTCTCTGTACTGGAGGCTTTGTCGTTGACGCTCTGTCATAGCGCCGTCAGGTCAGAGTGTATGCTGAATTATGCGGGCAGTACAATAACTTGCACAATCTGATTCCCGGCATTCGCAATGCAGTGCGCGCGGTTATCGTGCGGGATGAGCACATACTACTATTGCGCAAGCAAGGTGGGGGTTCGGCGGAGCGCTTTGCGCTGCCCGGCGGCGGCCAGGAAGCAGGAGAAACGCTGCAGCAGGCGTTACTCAGGGAGTGTCAGGAGGAGATTGGCGCGAGCGTGGAAGTGGGCAGCCTTACCCACGTTGCGGACTACTTCAAAGCGCGCGACACCGACCCGCCCAGCACCCGGCAACTGCTGGAATTCCTGTTTCTGTGCAGCGTACCCGCCGACTATACAGCGAAAAACGGCCATCACCCTGATAAGCACCAGATTGATGTCGTCTGGCTGGCGTTGGCCGATTTGCCGCGCATCACCTTTTGTCCAACATCATTGGCTGCGTATCTGCAGCGTGTGGGCACTGCCGGTAGTGAAGTTTATCTGGGCGCAATTGTCTAATGCGGGTGCCGAGGAGCGTTAGAGATAATTTACGCTTCCTCACGGTAGAGGTAGCCTCGCAGGTAACGCATCTGCAAACTTTCTTCGAAACCCGCTCGGTCAGCGTGGCGCGCCGCATACTCGACCGTAGTGGATACGCATACAATCTGATGCTGGGTATTCATAATAGCTGTGTCGGCCACATCGCTCGCTCTAACGGTGCTGATCCGCTGTCGCTGCGGGCCGCGCAAACCATTGCCGAAGACCTCGATCGTATCGCCGAGTTATGCAGGGAATGTATTCAACACATTGGCTATCTGCGCGACCCGCGCGTGCTTGACTACAAGGCCTATGCACCGATGCTGAGTCAGGTGGCCAAGGCGGTTGGGCTGATAGATCAGGTGGTTCAGGCTAACGATACCCGGCTGGCGCTGAAGATCGGCAAGACCGAACAGAAATTGGACCAAGCCTATAAAAAACGGCTGCAGCACTACACACGGCAGCTGCGGCGCAAGAAAAACACACGCGATTATGTCTCGGCACTGTTTGTTGCGCACGCCGTCGAACAGATGGGCGATGCCTTACTGAGCATCAGCGAGGCGGCCATCTCCTGCAACCTCGGGCAAGCAATAGGCACCGATCGCTACCAATCCCTGCGCGCCTCGGTTGAACAGCTGGCGGACGACAATGGCATTGACAATTTTGAGGTCAAGCAAGTCGCCGAAACACGTTCTGGCAGCGGTATCTCGGCCATCAGCGTGCCGAATGGTGATGCAAAAGAATACGTGGCAATTTTCAAGGACGGAGAAAAGAGCAAGGTTAAGGAAGAGCGGGCCGGCGTGGAAAGCTGGCACGAGATTTATCCCGGCCTGGCACCGCGCATACTTTCCTATAAAAAGCGCGACCAGTCTGCCTCACTACTGATCGAGCATCTTGCCGGCCTTACGTTCGAACAAATTTTGCTGCATGAGCCGCCTCCCGTGCTGAAAAAAACCCTCAAGCAGCTGGGCAAAACGCTGAATTCGGTGTGGAAACAGACCCGTACCGACACACCCGTATGCGCCGATTTCATGCGCCAGTTAGCCAAGCGGCTGGATGAAGTCTACGCCGTACACCCGGACTTCAAACTGCCCGCTAGCAACATCTGCGGCTATTCGGTTGCTTCGTTTGATACTTTGGTGCAACAGGCACAAACCTATGAGGCGCGCATCAAGGCGCCGTTTTCGGTGTATATTCACGGCGATTTTAACGTTGATAATATTATTTATGACCCACTGGAGGAGAAGATCAATTATATCGATCTGCATCGCTCCCGCTATATGGATTACGTACAGGATGTTTCCGTGTTCATGGTCTCCAACTATCGTCTACAGATCCTTGACAAGGAGCGACGACAGCGCATCCTTGCTTTGATTCAGAATTTTTACCTTATCGCCAAAGCCTTCGCGCGCAAGAACGGGGATGAAACCTTTGAATTGCGGTTGGCACTTGGCTTGGTCCGTTCGTTTGTTACGTCCACTCGTTTTATCCTTGATCAAACGCTGGCGCGCGCTATGTTTCTGCGCGCCCGCTATTTGCTGGAGCGGGTACTCGCAACCGATATAAAAAAGGCAGCGGCATTTCGCACGCCGATCAAGGAGGTTTTTGTTGGCTGATCTAAAAATAGGCGTGGTCGGTTTAGCCGGCAAGTGGTCCACCGAAACACTGGCAGACGAAGTTGCGGCCGCCACCGGTCAACGCCTGGTCATCGATATGGAGGAAGTCAGCCTCGATCTGGCGAACCGGCGCCTGCTGTTTCGCGAGCATGACTTGTGCGAGCTGGATGCTCTCATCGTTAAAAAAATCAGCGCGGTATACAGCCCGGCCACGCTCGACCGGCTTGAGCTGTTGCGCGTCGCCGAGCAGGCTGGCGTAAGGGTATTCAGTCGCGCTGAGAATATGTTGCGACTAGTCGATCGGCTGAGCTGCACCGTTAGCCTCGCCAACGCCGGCATCAACATGCCGGAAACACGGGTAACCGAGAGTATCGATGCTGCCATGGCGGCACTGGACGCGTTTGGCAGCGCGGTATTCAAGCCGCTGTACTCAACCAAGGCGCGCGGTATGTGCATCATCGATGCGCGCGATGGCACCCAGGCCGAGCAGGCGGTGCGCGCCTTTCAGGCGGAAAACCCGATGCTGTACATTCAAAAGAAAATTGACCTGCCGGGCCGCGATCTGGGCATGGTATTTCTCGGTGGACGCTACCTGGGTAGCTACGCGAGGGTGTCGGCCGGAGATGCGTGGAATACCACCATCAATAGCGGCGGTCGTTACGCGCCGCACGAACCATCGGCAGAAGCAATTGAGCTGGCCGACCGCGCCCAGGCACTATTCAAGATGGATTTCACCACGGTAGATGTAGCAGAGACCGCAGACGGCCCTATAGTGTTCGAAGTCTCGGCTTTTGGCGGCTTTCGTGGTGCCAAAGAGGGCATTGGCATCAATGCTGCCGAGTTATATGTGCAGCATGTTTTGACTGAGCTTGGTGCTTGATCTGTGGGGCAGGAGTGAGCAGTCATGAAAACTGATTTAGAGTCGGTAGCAAGCGCTTTGCGCAACGATGCGCCGCTGTGTGACGACGCGCTGGACTTACACATTGGCCGATGCCGCCTGCGCGTTCAATCCAACTCGCCGCAACTGCTAAGCCTGCTAGGCGACTATTTCGCCCATGTGGTGGCAACGGCAGCGCAGCCTGATATCGAGGTCATAGCGATCGAATGCGACGTGCTCGATTTAGGTGTGCAATTTACCGATTGGACGCGTGAACCGGGTAAGAGCGGTCGCAAGGATGCTTACCTGGATGTTCCCGCCGGGCGGCTGGTGCTGAAGGTTCGCACCGGCATGCTGTTTCTGCAGAGCGAAAAGTACCGCATCGCTGCAGGTCCTTGTCTGCACTACGACAACCAGCTTATCAACTTTATAAACGCGCAATATATGAACTGGCTGCAGCAGCGCGACTGGTTGATCTGCCATGCCTCGGCACTAGTGCGGCACGGCAGCGGCTTTGCTATTGCAGGCCTTTCGGGGGGCGGTAAATCGACGCTGATGTTAAAGCTGCTGGAGGATGATTCGGTCTCTTACATGACCAATGACCGTTTGTTTATCAAGCGTGAGTCGGGCACAACGCAGGCAGCTGGTATTCCAAAACTGCCGCGCATCAATCCTGGAACTATTGTGCATAACCCCAGGCTGCAACACCTGATAAACCCGCAGCGGCGGGAGGAGTTGCTCAAGTTACCATCGCAGGCGCTGTGGGAGTTGGAGGACAAATACGATGTGCATGTGGATAAGCTCTACGGCAGCGGCCGCATTGATCAGCAGGCACCGCTGGCGGCGTTTCTTATCCTCAACTGGCAGCGCAACAGCACGCGAGCGTTAGCGGTGGAGCAGGTGGATCTGGGCAATCGCCGCGACCTGCTGGCCGCGATTATGAAATCGCCGGGGCCGTTTTATCAATACGCCGATGGCGCGTTTTACCAGCATGATACTGCGTTTAACGAACAGGCCTATGTGGATGCCCTCGACGGTGTGCGCATCTATGAGGCCAGTGGTGGCGTCGACTTTGCTGCCTTGACCGAGCGTTGCCTCCATGAGTTGCTAGGGTAAGATATTATGACGAACCGCGAACTACTGATTCTTCGCCGCGGCAAAGCCGACAAGCATGCCCAGTGCGAAGATTTTGACCGACCGTTACACGACAAAGGCAAGCGCGCCGCGCAGCGCGTTGGTGTCTGGCTCGCCAGTCACGATCTTACACCAGACCATATTATCAGTTCGCCAGCCGAGCGCGCGCTGGTGAGTGCGGAGAAGGCAAGCAAGGCCATGGGCCGCTACGTGGGAGCGATAGTCACAGACCAGCGCGTCTACAATGCCGATCTCGATACGCTACTGGCAGTGCTTGGCGAGTGTGCCAATACAGACAAGCGAGTTTTACTGGTGGGTCACAATCCGGGGCTGGAAGATTTGTTAAGCCACCTGGTGAGCGAGGAGTTGCCGCGCTCGCGCAAAGGCAAGCTGTTGCCGCCGGGCGCACTGGCCAGGCTGAGTATGCCGGCCAGCTGGACCCATCTTGCTGCCGGTAGCGCACGTCTAACGGAATTGGTATATCCCGAACAGCTGCCAAAAAAATTCCCTTTCCCGGACCACAATGGCAGCGACCGACGCGACCGGCCTGCCTACTATTATACGCAGTCTTCGGTTATCCCTTACCGCCTGCACGACGGCGAGCCTGAAATTCTACTGATACAGTCCAGCCAGAAAAAGCACTTCGTGGTGCCCAAGGGCATCAAAGAGCCGGCGCTTAGCCCGCAGCAGTCCGCCGCCAGGGAAGCCCTGGAAGAGGCGGGTGCCGAGGGAAGAGTTCATGACGACGCTATCGGCTCTTATCAGTATGAGAAGTGGGGGGCGTGCTGCACTGTCGATGTTTACCCGATGGAAGTGGCCAGACTGCTTGCAGAAAATGTATGGCAGGAGAGTCACCGCGGTCGCGAGTGGGTGTCGCCCGAAGTAGCGGCCCGGCGTCTCAAACAAGATGAGCTGGCCCCGCTGGTGCTGGCACTGGCCGATAGCCTGCGTGCCGGCTGAATCGATTTTGTCGATCAGCTGGTGTTGACGAACTATGCGACCAAAAATTATTGCAGCATTGATTCGCCATGGTGATTACGCCCAGCTGGCTGACACGCCCAGTGCCCACCAGCCGTTTGCGCTGGTCGCCAAAGGGCGACAGCAGGCCCGCACGGGGGCTGACGAGCTGCACGCGATTGCCTGCGCAGAGGGCTGGTCACTAGACACGGTTATCGATAGCTCCAGTTTGCTCAGAGCATGGCAGACCGCGCGGCTAATTAATGACCATTTAACGGCGTTAGGCTTGCCTTCAGCCGAAGTGGAAAGTTTCGATGCGCTGACCGAAAGAGGACTTGGCAGCGCCGCTAACCTGACGTTGCAGCAAATCTCCGCCGTTATTCGAGACGACCCGCGCTTCCCTCAGCCGCCACCTAACTGGAAGGCGACCAGCGACTACCGTCTGCCACTGCCTGGAGCCGAGTCACTGCTTGAGGCCGGGGAGCGTGTCGCTGCGCATATTAGCGCGCGCATGCAGACATTGCGCGGCGGCACCGAGACAAGTATTGTTAAGCTGTTTGTCGGCCACGGCGCGGCGTTTCGTCACGCGGCATACCAGCTCGGTGTTTTGCAATTCGAACAAATTGCGCAATTGAGCATGCATCATGCCCGGCCGGTATTGCTTGAATACCTTGCCGATGGCAGCTGGTGCCACCTGCGGGGTGAGTGGAAAGTGCGCGGGGCGAATAGCCGCAGTCTCGATTAAGATTCCAAGGCACTGTGACGGATGAGTTTGAGAAAAGACAATTCGATACCCGTATACAAGGGTAGTAAATGGTTTGATCTTGAATTGCCGCAGCAAACGCAGCCATGGCTCGACGGCAAACGGTGCTCTGTGCGCAAGCGCAAGTCTAAACACTCCGAAACCGTTAATGCTGTGCAGGCGCAACTGCGTCAACACACATGGCGTTGGCCTAAATATCCTATTTACTTTTTTGCCGATCCCCACGCCGACGCCGATGCCATGCAGGGATCGCTACTGGCATCCGGAGGCATTAAAAAAACCGGCGCGCGCGACGCCGACTTTGAGTTAACACGAACCGGCAAGCAGGCGTTGTTTCTGATCGGCGGTGACTGCTTCGACAAGGGGCCTGGCAACCTGCGCCTGCTCCGCACCTTGCGCACATTGTCGCAGCGCGGCGCCAGGCTGCGCATCCTGGCCGGCAATCACGATATTCGTGTTATGCTCGGCATGCGCAGCGTCGGCGCCGAACGCAGCGCCGCCAACGAACACTTCTTTGTGCGCATGGGCGCCAAAACGATTCCTTTTCTTGGCGAAATTAACGCGCAATATCTACAAGGTGCGTCGGCCCTGCGTGACGTGCCAAGCGAGCGTGAGTGCAGGCGCTTGTTATACCCTGGTAAGCAATGGCTTGATAATTTTCCGGCGTTGGCCAAGGGGAAATTGTCCACAGCGGCCGTTGCGAAGGAAGCTAACAGAATGCGTGGCAAGATTGCTAATTTTGAATCTAACTGTGAGAAAATAGGCATTTCGCTGAGAGTAGCGTACGCTGCCGCACTCAAGTGGCAGCAGCTATTTTTGCATCCCAAGGGCGAATTTTTCTGGTTTTTCAGCGATATGCGTCTAGCTCTTAGGCGCGGTTCGTTGCTGTTTGTACATGCTGGGTTGGATGATAAGGTAGCCGAAATGATCAGCTCAAACGGTGTGCAGAATCTTAATCGGCACTTCCGCAAACAGCTACGTGGGCCTGAGTTTGAGTTTTATTATGGCCCTGTAGCGAACGCCTTTCGCACCAAATACCGGCCGGTGGATTTACCTTTGTCGAAGCGTAGCGTGCAGACCCTGCATGATAGCGGCATTCACGCCATTGTGCATGGTCATCGCAGATTGGCGCATGGTCAGCGCATTGCGCTGCGCAACGGTATGCTGAACGTCGAATGCGACACCACCATGGACTGTAATTCTCGCAAAAAAGACCGGCTCAAGGGCAACGGTGCGGGGGTCACCGTGCTGCATCCTGAAGGCTGGATGATGGGCATCAGTAGCGACTACCCCTATGCCAAACGTTTCGACCCAAAACGCCTTTTGTCACAGTAAAATAATGCAAGGAATACCCGTATGAGGCATGGTAAGAGCAGTTTTCGCCACGACTCCATCCAGGACTCGCAAACTATTCGCGCAATTCTCAAATCGATCACCAACGGCCTGGCCCAAGGCAAGCTGAAGTTTAGCGATGGCGATGATGAAATAGTGATGCATCCGCAGGGCTTGCTCAACTTAAAACTCACCGCAACGCAGGAAGACGATCGCCAGCGGGTTAATATCCGACTGACCTGGCAGGTCGAGGAAGAAACGCCGAAAAAGAACAAGGTGTTGTCGGTTTCCGCGAAGTAACCAAGCCCTACTAGTCAATGTCGAAGTATCGTCACATAGGTTCGTGGCTGGTGTTGATCGCACTGGTAAGCTGTGCAAGGGTAGAGGATCCGAGCCTGTATCCAAAGTATCGAGCCGGCAATGCTCCACCACCGCCGGCAAAGAACGCCGTAGCGCCTAACGCCGACAAAAGCGTTTTCTTCGGTGACCTGCACATTCATACCAGCCTTTCCTCGGACGCCTACCTGATGGGCGTGCGCGCACTGCCCGAAGACGCTTATACCTATGCACAAGGCGGCACCATTGAGCATGCTGCAGGCTACCCGATTCGGCTCAAGCGGCCGCTGGACTTTGCCGCAGTAACCGACCATGCGGAACACCTGGGAGTATTGCGTGCCTTGCAGCCTGAGTTGCCGCTGTCACGCCGGTCGTTGCGTGACCTGCTGGTCAACGGTAGTCGCTTCGCTATCACTAAAACCTGGCTGCAAACCGTGCTGGGCTTTGATCAGGATGATATTGAGTACGATGAAAATGCTGAATCGATTATGCAAAGTGCCTGGGAGCAAAGCATAGACGCGGCGCAGCAACACTATTTTCCCGGTGTGTTCACTACCTTTATTGGCTACGAGTGGAGCGCCGCGCCCGACGGCAACGGCCTGCATCGTAATGTGATTTACCGCGGTCAGCGCGTGCCAAGGCTGCCCTATAGTTCGCTTGAGTCGAACAAGCCGGAGGATTTGTGGCGCGAGTTAGCCAGGCAGGGCAAGCGCAATATGCAGGCCCTGGCAATTCCGCATAGCAGTAACCTCAGTAATGGTCGAATGTGGCAGCAGCAAAGGCATGCTGACAAAGCCCAGGCTGCCAGGTACGCTGCCCTGCGCGCCCGCTTTGAGCCCATCAGCGAGATAATGCAGGTTAAGGGCACAGCGGAAGCTCATCCGTCGCTATCTCCCGAGGATGAGTTTGCGCAGTTTGAAATCTATGAGCTATTGCCGGGAAAAGAAAACGCCATTGCCAAAGCCAAGGGCGGCTACCTGCGTGATGCGCTACGTACCGGGTTGGAACTCGAGCATGCCACGAAAGTTAATCCGTACAAGCCTGGCGTCATCGGCGGCAGCGCTGGGCATAACGCCAGCTCGCCGGTAGAAGAGGATAATTACCACGGCAATTTACCTATGTTAGACGGCAGCGCGGCGTTGCGTATGAACACGGCCACGCTGTTGCCGAGCAGCCAAACGCACGCACGCATGTGGAGTGCGGCCGGTCTGGCTGCCATCTGGGCTGAAGAAAACACGCGCGCCTCGCTGTTCGATGCGCTGCGGCGCAAGGAAACTTACGCCACTTCGGGGCCGCGAATTCGGCTACGTTTCTTTGGTGGCTGGCGTTATGCAGAAACGCTGCTGTCGCACGCAGACGCGATCAGCCAGGCATATGCCAACGGCGTGCCAATGGGCAGCGAGTTGCCAGCGCGAGGCAATGCCGTGGTGCCAACGTTTGTGCTATGGGCAGAAAAAGACCCCGAGGGCGCTAACCTCGACCGAGTGCAGATTATTAAGGGCTGGGTGGATGCCAGTGGCACAAGCCATGAAAAGGTTTACGAGGTGGTGGCGTCGGGCGATCGCGTGCCGGACCCTGCCACAAGCAAGTTGCCTGCGGTTGGCAATATCGTGTATGTGCGCAATGCAACTTACGTCAATGCCATCGGCGCTGGTAAGCTCACCAGCGTGTGGCGCGATCCTGATTTTGATCCGGCAGTTGCCGCATTTTACTACGCTCGAGTCATCGAAATTCCCACGCCGCGTTGGACGACTTTCGATGCGATAAAACTGGCAATTACCCCACCGCAGCCGACTACGTTGCAGGAGAGAGCGGTAAGCTCGGCTATTTGGTATTCGCCCTAATGAAAGAAATCGCTGGCTATCTGCAACCTGTAACCGTTGTTTACAAAGCGCCGGTCCATTAACATTGCCTTAGGAACGTTCACGAAATAACTTGCCGATCTTGCTTGTCTTTTTGTCCGTCTTCTACGTTGCGGCAACAGTGACATAGCTCGACTATGCGCCTGTTACCGCGCCTTGAAGACAAACAAAAATCCGGCGCAAAACCGTGACTTATTTCGTTCCCATTCCTTAGTATAAAAATTCTACTTAATAGGTACATCCATGGCTCAGTACAAAGCAAGGTATGATGAAGCGGTTCAGCAAATTACCGGCGCCGGAGCGCCCTTTGAAATAGTCGAACAGACTTTCAACGGCGTGACGTGTAAGAGTTACAAAAATGCACCAACTACTATGCCCGAAGTGTTTGCACCGGGTCGCGAGTTTGGCAACAAGGAATTTATAGTTTACGAAGACGAGCGATTCACCTTCAAACAGTTTTTTGCGCAGGCCGATGCAATTGGTCACCAGCTAATCAATGCCTATGGCGTTAAAAAAGGCGATCGTGTGGCGCTGGCCATGCGCAACTATCCGGAGTGGATGACGGCGTTCGTCGCCATTACGTCGATTGGTGCCGTCGTGGTGCCGTTGAATAGCTGGGGTAAGGCGAAGGAGCTGGAGTACGGCTTGACCGACGCCGGCGCGATCATTGTCTTCTGTGATCAGCAGCGGCTGGATTATATTGCACCGCGTTTGGGGGAGCTGAATATTCGTGCCATTACGGTGCGCACTAGCGCTTCTGACTTGCCTGAGCACAGTGAAACATTGGACGATTTTATTGCGCCTGGAATTGGCAAGAGCATGCCAACGGTCGATATAGACCCTGAAGCTGCCGCCGTGATTATGTATACCTCGGGCACGACCGGTAATCCAAAAGGGGCCGTTTCGTGCCATCGCGCCATAGGCCAGGCAATAATGAATATTGAGTGCAACGCGACGGCTGCGGCAATGACCAACCCGGAAGCCCTCAGCGCGTTGATGGAGAAAGGACTTGAATTAACCAGCCTGCTGGCTGTGCCGCTATTTCATATCAGTGGCTGTCATGCACAGTTTATACCGTCACTGCGCGGCGGCCGTAAGATTGTGATCATGTACAAATGGGATGCAGTCAAGGCGTTGGAGATTATAGAGAAAGAACGCATAACCAATGTCGTCGCGGCACCGTCGATGTTGCTCGACTTGCTGGAAGCGCCTGAGTGGGAGAAAACCGATACCAGTACTTTGTTTGCGTTGGCTCCCGGTGGCGCCGCGTCGCCGCCCAAGATCGTCAAGCTGGCAATGCAGAAAGTACCGATCGGTTACCACGGTACCGGCTGGGGAATGACCGAGAGCAATGCCCTGGGTTCAACATTTATTGGCAAAGCGTTTGCCTACAAACCCAGTAGCGCCGGGTTCGTGCATCCCATCGCCGAAGTGGAAATGCGTGACGACGATGGCAATGTCTTGCCGCAAGGCGAGGCAGGCAATATCTGGCTCAAAGGCCCAACGCTCATCACCGAGTATTGGAACAGGCCGGAGGCCAACGCCGAAGAGTTTAAAGACGGCTGGTTTTCCTCGGGTGATATCGGCTATATAGATGATGAAGGCTTTTTGTTTTTATCCGACCGCGCCAAAGACATGGTGATTCGCGGCGGCGAAAATATCTTCCCCATGGAAATCGAAAGCACGCTGATGGATCATCCTGGTGTGCATGAAGTGGCGGCTTTTGGCGTGCCGCATGAGAAGCTCGGCGAAGAGTTGGCGGTAGTCGTCGTCGCGAGAGCTGAATTTTCCTTGACGGCAGAAGACATCAAGGCGTTTGCAAAAGAGCGGCTGGCTGGCTTTAAGGTGCCCAGTCAGGTAGCGCTGTGGTATGACCCATTGCCGCGCAACGCGACCAACAAGCTGCTGAAGAAAGTGATCAAAGCAACGTTCCTGCAGCGCTAACCCAACCGATTATAGTCCGCCCGATGCAAATCCAGGCATGGCGCGTGTGCCTATTGTTGCAAGCTTTGCAACAGCTGCTGAAACGCCGCTTCCTGCGGGCGGATGGCAACAAGTTTTTCGGCGTACGTAATGGCGTTTTGGGGCTGTCCCTGGTCGCGGTACATCGTGCTGAGCGCATAAAGTATATCGAGATTGTTCGGAAATTTAGCGTCTGCAGCCTGCATGGCTGCAAGCGCCCTTTGCGCTTTGCCCATTGAGTTAAGTCCGATAGCGTAGATGTATGCGTACCGACTATTTTGCGGTGCCAATTTCGCAGCTGTTTTCAAGTTATGCAGCGCGGCCTCATTGTCCCCCTGTCGCGTCAACCATAAACCATAAGCCTGGCGTACTTCAGCATTGTTCGGCTGCAGGTGAATCGCTTGTTTCAACAGCGGCTCGCCTTCGCTGTCACGGTTCCTGGCGCGCATAAAATCTGCCAGATTAATATAAGCGGGTACCCAGCTCGGGTCCAGCTCAAGGGCACGACGGTAGGTTGGTTCAACCTTATCGAGCTGGTTGATTTGCGCGTAAATCAGGCCTAGATTAGTTTGTGCTTCGGGCCGGTCGGCGTTTAGCAATTGCGCTGCAATGTATTCGTCGACGGCTGTCTGCAGACTAGCGCGCTGCTCGGGTGCAATTTGTTCATTCAATACCGCTGCCAGCAGGTGTGCAGCCTCACCGCGCACCGCGCGCAGCGTATCATTCAGCAGCGGCGCGAGTAGCTGCCAGCGCTGGTTAATAGGCAAACCTTCCGCTGCACGAGTTGCACCTATGCGCACCAAAGGGTCGCTGTCTTGCAAGCCAATAGTCAGCTGTTGCAACGCTTCGGCCGAGTCAATGGTTGCTAACGAAAAAGCTGTGGCGCGAACAATGGGGGGACTGTTATTGGCAGTGGCCAGCTGCAGCAAGTCAGCGTTCGAACCTGTTTCGCCGGTTCGCGCAGCGGCAAACGTGGTGGCGAAATGTGCTGGTCTCTGCTTGCCGAAACGTTGCTCTATTTGTGCTGCCGCCCAGCTAGCTGATTTGTCGCTATGACAGGCGTTGCAGGTGTTAGGCGTGCCCAATGTCACGCTCAGATCGGGGCGCGGTATGCGAAAACTGTGATCATGGCGCACGTCGACCTGCATATAGGTATTGGTTGGCATGTGGCAGGCTACGCACTGCGCGCCCGGTGAGTCCTGTGCGTGAAAATGATGGGTGCTGGCGTCGTATTGCTTTCGCTGCAGGCTGGGGAATTGCGCCGGCGAATTGGTTTGGTGGCACTGCGTACACACGGCATTGCCGCTGGCTTTTAACTCGGCGCTATGGGCGTTATGGCAATCGGTGCAGGCGACGCCTTCGGCATACATTTTACTTTGCAGGAAAGACCCGTATACGTAGACTTCGTCGAGTATCTGGCCGTCGGCGTGATATAAGCCAGCGTCTAGAAGGGCTGGCTGATAGTGATCGAGTAAGGGTTTATCGGGTGTAAAACCTTCGGCAATTACGCCGCGCCTGGCATGGCAATGCGCGCAGCCGTCGACTTGTGCCGTGGCCTCGCTGAGGCCGGTAGCAAGACCTTTGTGTACGGCGTTGGAATCGGGTTTTTCAGCTTGTGCCCACTGCATGTGTTGTGCGGCCGGACCGTGACAACCCTCACAGCCAACAGTTAGCTCAGCCCACTGCGTCGCGTATTTGCCGGTCGAGGCGTCGTAGTTTTTTTCTATGGCCGTGGAGTGGCAGTCGGCGCATTGATAGTTCCAGTTTTGATTAAGGCGAGTCCAGTGCAATGGATCGCTGTGTTCAATCTTAGTGTCGCCATAAACGTGAAACCAACGCTGGCCACCTTGCTGCCTGGGGCGTGTGTTCCAGCCAATGCCAAGCGCCTGCTTGCCGCCGCCGGGGAAGTCGATCAGATACTGTTGCAGGGGTTGCACGCCAAAGGTGTAGCTGATTTTAAAATCCTGCAGTTCACCGACGGCGTTATCGGTGCGTACAAAAAATTGGTCGTCGCGCTTAAAAAAGCGGCTTGTCACACCATTTTGGCTGTGTTTTGCGTCGCTAAAATCGCCTAGCACTGTCGCAGCCGTTGCCGTTTGCATCGCCAGGCCATGGTGTGAAGTGCGCCATTGCTGGTATGCGGCAGCGTGGCAGCCTTCACAGCTATCGCTGCCCACGTATTCTGCGCCGGCTTTGTTTGCGTCGGCTGTGCCCGGCGTTATTGTTTTTGCCACCACCTCGCGTGCCGGTTCACTCGCCTGTCGGTCGCAGGCCAACAGCAACATGCTTAAAATGCCTGTCATCGCCGCGGAACAAAGTATGGCTTTCATGCAAATCCTAAAGCGGAAATTCTGAGTCGCTCGTTGGGGAAAGGTATTGTATTGCGGCGCGGCCTGCAAACAGCACAGAATTTATGCTTCATGAGAGCCCTCAGCGCATAAACTCTACCCCGCTGTCGCGACAAAAACGGCGTGGGCCGCAGCTTGGCAGCAGGGCGGAATTTATATTTCATGAGAGTATTGTCATAGTAAAGTGCACGGTCGCTAGATTACCATGCCGACCAGCCAATCTCTCTTCCATAGTACTTTCTGGAGCCACGCCCATGCCGGTTAATACCCGTGTTGAAAACTATATTGCTGAACTGCAGCTTGATTATCCGAAGGTGAATGCTCTCAATATCAACGAGACGCTGGAAGTTGCCAAGGCTATCACTGCGTTAGGAGAGCGTGATGATGTGCGAGTCATTATTCTCAGCGCGGCAGGCAAGTACTTTTGCGTGGGTGCCGACGTTAAAGAGCTTAATGCCGATGCTGCGCTTATTGGCGCCTGCAACCACGGCTGGTATACCTTGTTCAAATCAATCTATGACTGTTTCGTTCCGGTTATCACCGTGGTCGAGGGGCACTGTTTAGGCGGTGGCTGCGGCATAGCCGGTGCCAGCGACATGGTTTACGCCGCCGATACGGCAAGTTTCGGATTACCCGAGGTCAAGGTTGGGGCGCTAGGCGGGGCTACTCATCTGATGCGCCTGGTTGGCGTACAAAAAACTCGTTACTGTATGTTTACCGGTGAGTCTATTAGCGCGCAGGAAGTTGCCAGGCACGGCTCGCTGCAGGCGGTGTTGCCCAGTCAACAGCTAATGCCTGCCGCGCGCGAAGTGGCGGCCAAAATAGCGGCTAACGCTCCCACCGGCGTGCGCCTGGCGAAGGAAGCCTTAAACGGTATTGAAGGTAAGGATATTAATAAATGCTATCGTTGGGAGCAGGGTTTTACGCTGGAGCTGTATACCTCACCTGAGTCAGCAGCGGTGCGCGCCGAGCAGGTGAAGTCAGGTTTCAAAAAGTAGTTCCGCGTACGCTGCTCCCATGCGCACGGGTTACGAAGTGATCGTGTTTTTATTTGGCAAACGAAAAGGGCGCGCCGTGCGCACCCTTTTCGTGATCGATCAGTTTGCAAAGGTGCGCACAGCGCACCTTAAGCCTTATTCGTTACACCACACTAGCGTTCATCTATCGATAAATAGTCGCGCTGCTGATAGCCGGTATACAGCTGCCGCGGCCGGCCAATCCGATACTCGCCGCTTATCATCTCGTGCCAGTGGGCTATCCAGCCAACGGTACGACCGGTAGCAAAAATAACGGTGAACATGTTGGTGGGTATGCCCAGAGCTTTCAGAATAATGCCCGAATAGAAGTCCACATTCGGGTACAGCTTTTTCTCAACAAAGTACTCGTCTTCGAGGGCGATTTTTTCCAGCCGGCGCGCAATACGGAACAGCGTGTCGTTTTCAATGCCAAGCACGCTCAGCACTTCGTTGCAGCTTTCACGCATAACGGTTGCCCGCGGGTCAAAGTTCTTGTACACGCGGTGGCCGAAACCCATCAAGCGGAACGGGTCGTCTTTATCTTTGGCGCGCTTGATGAAGTGATCGATGTTTTCTTCTTCGCCAATTTCTTCGAGCATCGCCAACACTGCTTCATTGGCACCGCCGTGTGCCGGCCCCCACAACGCGGCAATACCCGCGGCAATACACGCGAAAGGGTTAGCCCCGGAAGAGCCCGTCAGCCGCACGGCCGAGGTCGAAGCGTTCTGCTCGTGGTCGGCGTGCAGCAAAAATATGCGATCCATTGCTTTGCCTATGACTGGGTCTATAGCGCTGTCTTCACACGGTACGCCGAACATCATGTGCAGAAAATTTTCTGCATAAGAGAGGTTGTTGTCAGGGTAGACAAACGGCTGGCCAATTGAAAACTTGTAGCACATAGCGGCTATGGTCGGTATTTTCGCAATCAACCGGAAGGCTGCAATTTCGCGATGCGATTCGTCAGTAATATCCAGCGCATCGTGATAAAACGCCGACAGAGCCCCTACAACACCGCACATAACGGCCATAGGGTGAGCGTCACGGCGGAAGCCTTGATAAAAAACTCTCAGCTGCTCGTGTACCATGGTGTGCCGAGATACCGTGCCTACAAATTGTTGTTTTTCTGCAGCAGTAGGCAATTCGCCGTACAGCAGCAGGTAACACGTTTCGAGGTAGTCGGACTGCTCGGCCAGCTGCTCGATAGGGTAGCCCCGGTGCAGCAGTATGCCTTTGTCGCCGTCGATAAAAGTGATCTTTGATTCGCATGAGGCTGTGGAGGCAAAGCCGGAATCGTAGGTGAAGAGTCCTTGACCACTCAGCGCGCCGACGTCGACACAGTCAGGTCCGAGGGTACCCGAGTAAACGGGTAGTTCAATCGCGTCTCGGCCTTCTAGCTTGAGATTCGCTTTGGCATCGGTCATTCAGCGCTCCTGTACAAAAAGTTTACAACTTACGAGAAGTTTTCGCCCCTCATCATAAGGTGATGCGTGGTTTTGTCAATTTCTTCTTACACACTATAGGGCTCGCTTGCGCAGTTTGTATTCGACTTACGTCTAATTTGTAATTCGAACATGTTATGCCTATAATTCGCGCGCTGTAGTCGGGGCGATGGCAACGCATCGATGCGTTATTGTCTCAGCTGCGTAGTGCGTTCAGCACGTTTTGATTCCAATTAACCGCGCCCTGTCGTCGTGCGCCTCAAGCCAGAGTCCTATAGTGAGCAACGCGAGTAAAGAAAGACCTGTCAATCTTGATATTGGTACGCTGAAGCTGCCAATTACCTCTTATGTGTCCATCTTGCATCGAATTTCCGGCGTATTTTTATTTGCCGGCACTGGTTTGCTGCTATGGCTGCTAGCCTCCAGTCTGCAATCAGCGCAGAGCTATGCAGAATTGCAGGAAACCCTGACATCCGTTGGTGCCAAGTTCGCTATTTGGTTAGTGCTTGCTGCCCTTATCTATCATTCGGTTGCCGGCGTTCGGCACTTGATTATGGATTTGGGGATCGGTGAAGACCTCGAAGGGGGAGTGCTTGGCGCAAAATTTACACTGATATGCTCGGTCATTTTGGCTTTACTAGCGGGGCTTTGGATATGGTAACTTCAATCACCAATTTTGGTCGCAGCGGCGTATCCGATTGGCTGATCCAACGAGCCAGCGCTATCGTGCTGGTGGCTTACACGTTGTTCATCTTCGGGTTTTTGTGGCTGCACCCTGATTTGACCTTCCAGGACTGGCAGGCATTTTTCGCGAATAGCGGGGTAAAAATATTCAGCTTATTGGCGCTTTTGTCGCTGTGCGCGCACGCATGGATTGGTCTTTGGTGCGTGACAACAGACTATATTACGACTCGTCTGCTGGGGGCCAAGGCGACAGCTTTGCGCCTCGCAGTGCAGTCTGTGTGTGCACTTGTTACCTTTATATATTTCGTCTGGGGCGTCCAGATTCTTTGGGGATTTTGATTTATGGCGGCATTGCGTACCATCTCTTTCGACGGCGTTATTGTGGGCGGCGGTGGCGCCGGCATGCGTGCTGCGTTACAACTGTCACAGTCGGGTTTTAATACAGCGGTTATATCCAAGGTTTTCCCCACGCGCTCTCACACCGTATCCGCCCAGGGTGGTATCACCTGCGCCATAGCCAGCATGGACCCGGAAGACGACTGGCGTTGGCATATGTACGACACGGTCAAGGGTTCCGACTATATCGGCGACCAGGATGCCATTGAATACATGTGCAGCGTTGGTCCGGAAGCCGTGTTTGAGCTCGAGCATATGGGCCTGCCGTTTTCACGCACCGAAGAGGGGCGTATTTATCAACGCCCGTTCGGCGGTCAGTCGAAAGCATTTGGAAAAGGCGGCCAGGCGGCACGTACTTGCGCCGCAGCCGACCGTACCGGTCACGCCTTGTTGCACACTCTGTATCAGGGCAATATCAAAAACAACACCGTATTTTTCAATGAGTGGTATGCCGTCGACCTGGTGAAAAACCAGGATGGTGCAGTCGTCGGCGTGACGGCTATTTGCATGGAAACGGGTGAGACGGTTTATATCAAGTCCAAGGCTACGGTGTTCGCCACCGGTGGTGCTGGCCGTATTTATGCCTCCACAACCAACGCGCATATCAACACCGGCGACGGTGTCGGCATGGCGCTGCGCGCGGGGCTTCCTGTGCAGGACATTGAGATGTGGCAGTTTCACCCCACCGGCATTCATGGTGCCGGCACGCTGGTGACTGAAGGTTGTCGCGGCGAAGGCGGTTATTTGATTAATAAAGACGGCGAACGCTTTATGGAGCGCTATGCGCCTAACGCCAAAGATCTGGCAGGCCGCGACGTTGTGGCGCGTTCCATGGTGCTGGAAATTCTTGAAGGCCGCGGTTGTGGGCCAAATGCTGACCATGTATTCCTCAAGTTGGATCATCTTGGTGAGGAAGTGTTGAACACGCGCTTGCCAGGTATTCTGGAATTGTCGCGCACCTTTGCTCATGCCGATCCAATCAAGGAACCGATCCCCGTTGTGCCAACCTGCCACTACATGATGGGTGGCATTCCCACTAACGTTCATGGTCAGGCGCTGACCACCAACGCCGCAGGCGAAGACGAGATCGTTGAAGGCTTATTTGCTTGCGGCGAGATTGCCTGCGTCTCGGTACACGGCGCCAATCGTCTGGGTGGTAACTCCTTGCTTGACCTGGTGGTATTTGGCCGTGCCTCCGGACTTTATATTCAAAATGCGCTGCGTGAGGGCATAGAATTACGTGACGCCAGCGAGTCAGACCTTGAGCAAACGATGGGCCGGCTAAACAAGGTAAATGAGAGTAAAGGCGGGGAAAGCGTTGCCGCGCTACGCACCGAACTGCAGGGCATTATGCAGAATTATTTCGGCGTATTTCGCAAGGGCGAATTCATGCAAGAGGGCATTAGAAAGCTGCAAGACCTGCGGCCACGTATTGAAAATGCTGACATGCCCGATAAAAGCAACAGCTTCAACACGGCGCGTATCGAAGCGTTGGAGCTACAAAACCTGTTAGAGGTTGCCGAAGCAACCGCCATTGTGGCGGAAGAGCGCAAAGAGAGCCGTGGTGCCCACGCCCGCGATGACTTCCAGGATCGCGACGACGAAAACTGGTTGTGTCACTCAATGTACTATCCTGCGGATAAGCGCGTTGGCAAACGTGCGGTCAACATGCAGCCGCACAAGGTAGAACCGTTTGAGCCAACTATTCGTACTTATTGACGTTGATTGTATTTACTACTGATGGTGCTCACTAATGTTGCAAGTTAGCCTTTATCG
>RCMY010001479.1_pt1 | contig 22369 bp, 26 predicted proteins | sample 2041341 | NCBI WGS metagenome assembly RCMY01 (sample SAMN09708234, study PRJNA481090) | Marine sediment metagenome, whole genome shotgun sequencing project.
CCGCAGTTTTAAACAAAAGGCCGGGGGGCGCTGCCCCGCAGTTTTAAACAAAAGGCCGGGGGGCGCTGCCCCCCGGAGCCCCCCGAGGTATTTTTGCCAAGATGAAAGCGTGAAAGTTTGATGTAGGGTTGGTGCAACCCGCCGCCCTGCGTGAGATGCTTATTAGACCACTCTCCCTTTTTTACCCTATAGGACCATATCATGCCCCTCATCGAACTCACCGCAGCGTTCGCCATACTGCAATTTCTGGTTTTTGGCGCCTACACTGGCAAAGCACGTGAAAAATCGGGTCTGAAAGCGCCCGCAATGACCGGGGATGACGGTTTTGAGCGTATGTACCGCGTCCAAATGAACACGCTAGAGGTGCTTGTCGCCTTCTTGCCCGCGCTGTTTTTGGCGGGTCTGCATTGGCCTGCCTATGTTGTGGCCCCGCTTGGCGCGGTCTACCTTATCGGTCGCCATCTCTATTGGCGCGCTTATGTCACCGCCCCCGAAACCCGCGGTCTGGGGTTTATGCTGACGATTGCGCCGGTATTTTTGCTGATTGTTTTGGCAATTATCGGGGCTGTGATGGGCCTGTTTGGTGGGGCGGCTTAAGGCGGGGCAAGGGGCCAATCGCGGCGTTTAGACGGGACGCAGGGCTTGGGATGTGCCTCTGCCAGTGCGCCCGATACGTGTAGCCGTCGCTGCACTATTCGGCCCCACCTTCGAAAAGCGACCTGCCAAGGGTAAGGGGGGGTGTTTTCGGGCAAGAAGGCCCGCAAACGCAGGTTAATGATTCGTTAAAAAAAACTGCATTGTGGTTTAGTATCAACGCATTACCAAAACGTTCGCGCGCGATTCATCTGCGATAAAACGGCCCATCCCAGCAAGCGGATGGGCCGTTTTTAGTTATTCTACGGTCACTTTTGACATCTGGTCGGGGTTCGAGACCTCGCCATTGCCACCATCACCGCGCTTGATTTTATCGACCACATCCATGCCCTCAATCACCCGGCCTACGACCGTGTATTGATTGTCCAAAAACGGACCCGGCGCGAACATGATGAAAAACTGGCTATTGGCCGAGTCCGGGCTTTGGCTGCGCGCCATCCCGACGACGCCGCGATCAAAAGTTTCCGACGAAAACTCTGCCGGGATATTTGGCAGGTCAGATCCGCCCATGCCAGCACGACCCGTTTCGCCGCCAGATTTACCAAATTGAACATCGCCAGTTTGGGCCATGAAGCCGTCAATCACGCGGTGAAACACCACCCCGTCATATTTCCCGTCTTTTGCAAGCGCGGTGATTTGGGCCACATGCTTGGGCGCCAGATCGGGCAGCATATCAATGACCACGCGGCCATTCGCCTCACCTGCAACCTCAATCACAAGGTTCGGACCCGGCCCATCAACCGCCTGCGCCATCGCGGGTGTGGCCGATTGAGACAGCGCGTAGCCGCCCAAAACGGCCAAACCAAGGGCGAAAAAGCCGCCCGCAACCAAAGTATCTTTACGCATCAGCTGCCACCTTTACCGAAATCATCCGGTCGGGGGCTGCTGGTGGCTCGCCTTTGGCAATCGCGTCCACATGCTCCATCCCAGAAATCACGCGGCCATAAACGGTGTATTGGCCATTCAAGAAATCATTGTCCTTGAAGTTGATGAAGAACTGGCTGTTGGCCGAGTCTGGGTTCGAAGACCGCGCCGCACCCAAAGAGCCGCGAGAATGGGGCAATTTGGAAAACTCAGCTGGCAGGTCAGGCATTGTAGAACCGCCTGTACCAGCGCGCTTCAGGTTGAAACCGTCTTCCATATCGCCATGCTCAACATCGCCAGTTTGGGCCATGAAGCCATCAATCACGCGGTGAAAGCAGACATTGTCATAGGCCCCTGCCCGCGCCAACTCTTTCATTCGGGCGGTATGCTTGGGCGCCACATCGGCCAGCAGCTCAATAATCACTGTGCCGCCCTTGATTTCCATCAAGATCGTGTTCTCTGGGTCTTTGATATCGGCCATTTGGCACTCCTATAGTTTTTCTGACGCGTAACCTAATCATCCAAGTCGCGGTTGGAAAGGGCTAACCATTGACCATCGCATTGGTATAGGATCGAAAGGCGCGAAGAAAACTGCAGGAGGCTGTGATGGCTTGGAAGACGCTTGATGACATGGTTTTGGCCGACAAGGTCGCACTTGTTCGGGTTGATGTGAACGTGCCAATGGAAAACGGCCAAGTGACCGATGCCACGCGGATAGAGCGTATTGTCCCCACCCTGACCGATATTTTGGCCATGGGTGGCAAGCCTGTGCTGCTTGCGCATTTTGGTCGGCCCAAAGGCGCTGTCGTGCCCGAGATGAGCCTGTCGCAGGTCGTGCCTGCGCTGCAAGCCGCCCTTCCCGGCGTCAAGGTGACATTCGCCAGCGATTGCATCGGCGGTCCAGCCAAAGCGGCAATTGCCGCGATGGGCGCGAATGAGGTGGTTTTGCTAGAAAATACCCGTTTTCATCCGGGCGAAGAAAAGAATGATCCGATGCTGGCCGCGAGCATGGCAGCCTTGGGAGATGTCTATGTGAATGATGCGTTTTCGGCGGCACACCGAGCGCATGCAAGCACCGAAGGCATCACGCGGCTGTTGCCCAGTTGCGCAGGCCGCTTGATGCAGGCCGAACTTTCCGCGCTTGACGCAGCTTTGGGCACGCCCAGTCGCCCGGTGGTGGCCGTGGTGGGCGGGGCAAAAGTGTCGACGAAACTCGCCCTGCTCGGGAATTTGGTGACCAAGGTGAACCACCTGATCATTGGCGGGGGCATGGCCAATACCTTCCTTGTGGCCCAAGGGATCGAGGTTGGCAAAAGCTTGGCCGAACGTGACATGGCCGAAACCGCGCTGGCGATTTTGGCCAAGGCGGACCAGTTGGGCTGTGCGATTCATTTGCCGATCGACATTGTGGTGGCCCGTGAATTCAAGGCAGGGGCCGCGTCCGAGGTGTTGCCAGTGGGCGAATGCCCCGATGATGCGATGATCCTTGATGCGGGGCCGCAGACCGTCGCCCAAATCGCACGCGTTTTTGCAGATGCGCGCACCCTGATCTGGAATGGTCCTTTGGGCGCATTTGAAATCACCCCCTTTGATTCCGCGACCAATGCAGCGGCACAACAGGCAGCGGCCTTGACCGAGGCAGGCACGCTTGTGTCAGTGGCAGGGGGCGGCGATACGGTCGCGGCCTTGAACAAGGCCGGGGTGGCCGAGCAGTTTACCTATATTTCTAGCGCAGGCGGCGCGTTCCTTGAATGGATGGAAGGCCGCGATTTACCCGGCGTTGCTGCCTTGAAAGGACACTAAATGGCGATTTGGGCCTTGATTACCGGAGCATCCGAAGGGTTGGGGCGCGAATTTGCCATTCTGGCCGCGCAATCAGGGTTTGATGTGATCCTGACGGCGCGACAAGAGGACAAGTTGCACACCTTGTCGCATGAGTTGCAGCGGGCCTATCACATCGCCGTGGTGGTTTTACCCGCCAATCTAGCCGACCCTGAGGCGGTCGAACAACTGTGGCTGGATGCCTCAAAAGATCGTCAAATCGGAATTCTGGTGAACAATGCCGGGCTTGGGCGCAACGGCCCCTTTGCCGAGGAAACCAATTGGCCGCGCGAAGCAGCGTCAATTTCGGTGAATATCGTGGCCGCAACGATTCTGATGAAACGCGCGGTGGCGCATATGGTGGGGCACGGGTCGGGCCAAGTGATGAATGTCGCCTCAACCGCGGCCTTTATGCCGGGGCCGCAGATGGCAGTCTATCACGCGACCAAGGCCTATTTGCTAAGCCTGTCTGAGGCGGTCGCGACCGAGTTGCGAGGGTCGGGTGTGACGGTGACAGCCTTGTGTCCTGGCCCCACTGATACGGCGTTTTTTGATGCGGATCAGGCGGTTAAGGCAACTTTGATCACCAAGATGGGCATGGCCCCGGCAGCAGTAGTGGCAAAGGCCGGATGGGATGCAATGGAGCAGGGCAAGCGGGTCAAGGTGACCGGCGTTCAGAACGTGATATTTGCGAACCTGCCGCGCGTGGCCCCTCGTGCTTTGGTCGCGTGGATTGCCCAGATTTTTCTGAAACGGCGTCGGTAAGTAGTCAATTCGATGTAATTTCAGATTGTTAGCGCCAACAGAATTGATTGGCCCTACACATGCCGCTATGCCCGAATTCAGCGGACTTTTGGACAGGGATGGTGTGATGCAAAATAGCAAACAAGCCGAGAAGATGGCACGTGGTGCGGGTTTTATAGCGGCGCTTGATCAAAGCGGCGGGTCCACCCCCAAAGCCCTGCGGCTTTATGGCGTGGAAGAAAGTGCCTATTCATCCGAGCCAGAGATGTATGACCTGATCCATGCGATGCGGTCTCGGATCATCAAATCGCCTGCGTTTACCGGGGATAAGGTGATTGGCGCCATTTTGTTTGAGCAAACGATGGACCGGACAATTGATGGCCTGCCCACCGCAACCTACCTTTGGGAAAAGCGCGGCGTTGTCCCGTTTTTGAAGATCGACAAAGGGCTAGAGGCGGAAAGTAACGGCGTTCAGTTGATGAAGCCGATGCCGGGCTTGGGCGCATTGCTTGCGCGCGCGGCCAAAGGTGGCATTTTTGGCACCAAAGAACGGTCTGTCATCAATGCAGCCAATGCAGTGGGGATTGAGGCTATTGTCGCGCAGCAATTTGCGGTGGCGGCTGAGGTTTCCGCGGCAGGCCTTATGCCGATTTTGGAGCCTGAAATCACGATTTCAATCGCAGATAAGGCCGAGGCCGAGGCGTTGTTGCTGACCACAATCTTGCGCCATTTAGATGCTCTGCCTGCCGGTCAGCAGGTAATGCTAAAGCTGACCTTGCCGACAAAGACCAATCTTTACAAACCCTTGGTCGACCACTCGGCGGTGATGAGGGTCGTGGCGCTGTCAGGTGGCTATAGCCGAGAGGCGGCAAACCAAATTCTTGCGCAGAACACAGGCCTTATCGCCAGCTTTAGTCGGGCGCTGTCAGAAGGTCTGAGCGCGGGCCAAACGGATGCCGAATTTGACGCAACCTTGGCGCAGGCAATTCAGAGCATTCATGCCGCATCGGTTGCGGGCTAAAGTCGCAAAGCACGGCGATGCAAGTGTTTGCAATTTTTGGTTTTCGTTCAATCTTTTCCAGATTGAACGAAAATTGTTCTAAATTCAAGAATGTCCCATTTGGGGGATTCCCTTTGCGAATCACTTGTGGCACTATCCGTGGACGCCCCCGCTTGAGAGGGGCATGAGGCAGCGCGCAGATGACTATAGCCAAACCACGCCCCGCACTTGGATCGCTTTTGCTGATCTTACTCGCCATTGGACTTGGTGGCTATTTCACTTTTGCCGCAGTGCAAGGCGATTATGGCGTGTTTCGTCAGGTCCAACTGCGGGCCGAAGAACGCGCCTTGATCGCACAGCGCGATGCCTTGCAGGTGCAGTTGGCCGAAATGGAAAACCTGACCAACCGCTTGTCTGACAGCTATCTTGATCTTGATCTGCTGGATGAGCAGGCCCGCGATGTGTTGGGCTATCTGCGCGCCGACGAAATCGTCATCCGCTAACCCGATCATTGCCCCCAAATGCCCTGACGCATCCCGCTGGCATAGTCATGCTTGCCGTGCAGGCTGGCTTTTCCCTTGTTTTTCCGTAGGCTGCTAGATAGTTTAATACTGAACTACTTTCACCTTTGAGGGAGGTTGCGCCTCATGGCCGCACAGAAGAAACCCACGAAATCAAATACATCCAAAGAAGAACTCATGGGATTTTACCGTGAGATGCTGTTGATCCGTCGATTCGAGGAAAAGGCGGGGCAATTGTACGGAATGGGGCTGATCGGCGGTTTTTGCCATCTATATATCGGGCAAGAAGCGGTTGTTGTGGGGATCGAGGCGGCCACCAAAGAGGGTGACAAGCGCATCACCAGCTACCGCGACCACGGCCATATGCTGGCCTGTGGCATGGATCCAAAGGGCGTTATGGCCGAGCTGACGGGCCGCGAGGGTGGTTATTCCCGCGGCAAAGGCGGCTCGATGCACATGTTTTCCAAGGAAAAGCATTTTTATGGCGGTCACGGCATTGTGGGCGCACAGGTGCCACTGGGCGCGGGGCTTGCCTTTGCCGATAAATATCTGGGCAATGACAACGTGTCCTTTACCTATTTTGGCGATGGTGCCGCAAATCAAGGCCAAGTCTATGAGACCTATAACATGGCCGAGCTTTGGAACCTGCCGGTTGTTTTTGTGATTGAAAACAACGGTTATGCGATGGGCACGTCTGTAAAGCGTTCGACCAAATCGCCCTCGCTTTGGGAACGTGGTGCAGCATACGGCATCAAAGGCGAGGCGGTCGATGGCATGGACGTGCTGGCCGTAAAGGCCGCCGCTGAAAAGGCTGTGGCCGTGTGCCGCGCGGGCGACGGCCCCTACATTCTGGAAATGATGACCTATCGCTATCGCGGGCATTCGATGTCTGACCCCGCGAAATACCGCACCCGCGAAGAGGTGCAAAAGATGCGCGATGAAAAAGACGCTATTGAGCATGTGCGTGACCTGCTGGTGCAGGGTGGCCATGCAACCGATGATGATCTGAAAACCATCGACAAAGAGATAAAGGCGATCGTCAACGAATCCGCCGAATTCGCCAAAAACAGCCCAGAGCCCGCGTTGGAAGAGCTCTGGACAGATATTTACGCCTGAAGGAGAGACACATAATGGCAACGCAAATTCTTATGCCGGCACTCTCTCCGACGATGGAAGAGGGTACTTTGGCCAAGTGGTTGGTCAAAGAAGGCGATGTGGTTAAATCCGGGCAAATCTTGGCCGAAATTGAAACCGACAAAGCAACGATGGAGTTTGAGGCGGTCGATGAAGGTATCGTCGGCAAGATCTTGGTCGCGGAAGGCACTGCGAACGTAAAGGTCAACACTGCCATCGCGATCATGGTCGAAGAAGGCGAGTCTGCCGATGACGCCGCCCCTGCCCCCGATGCGGCACCCACGGCGTCTGCAGATGTGGCTGCAACTGCGGCACCGGCTGCAGCTGCAAAATCGGCTGCGGCCCCGGTTGCGGTTGTATCCAACGCCTCGCCCGATTGGCCTGAAGGCACGCCGATGAAAACCATGACAGTGCGTGAGGCGTTGCGCGAAGCGATGGCCGAAGAAATGCGCGCCAATGAGTTGGTCTATCTGATGGGCGAAGAGGTGGGCGAATACCAAGGTGCCTACAAGATTTCTCAGGGATTGCTGGATGAGTTTGGCCCCCGCCGCGTGGTTGATACCCCGATCACCGAGCATGGGTTTACCGGCATCGCGGTTGGGTCGGCCTTTGCTGGGCTGAACCCGATTGTCGAATTCATGACCTTCAACTTTGCTTTGCAGGCGATTGACCATCTGCTGAACTCTGCTGCCAAGACGCTGTATATGTCGGGCGGGCAGATGGGCTGCCCGATTGTGTTTCGGGGTGCCAATGGCGCTGCGGCCCGCGTGGGCGCACAGCACAGCCAAGATTTTGCCGCATGGTATGCCATGGTGCCGGGCCTGAAAGTCGTGATGCCCTATTCGGCCGCCGATGCAAAAGGTTTGTTGAAACAAGCGATCCGTGACCCTAACCCAGTGATCTTCCTTGAAAATGAGATAATGTATGGCAAATCGTTCGAGGTCCCAGACCTGCCCGATTTCACCATTCCTTTCGGTAAAGCCCGGATTTGGCGCGAAGGGTCTGATGTGACCATCGTGTCGTTCGGTATCGGCATGACCTATGCGCTAGAAGCGGCGGATAAGCTGGCCGAAGATGGCATTTCCGCCGAAGTCATCGATCTGCGCACCCTGCGCCCGATCGATTATGACACGGTTTTGGCATCTGTGCAGAAAACCAACCGCTGTGTGACGGTTGAGGAAGGCTGGCCCGTAGGGTCAATCGGCAACCACATTGGGGCCACCATCATGCAGCGTGCCTTTGATTATCTGGACGCGCCAGTGATCAATTGTACGGGCAAGGATGTGCCAATGCCTTATGCTGCCAACCTCGAAAAACACGCTTTGATCACGACCGCAGAAGTGGTCGAGGCCGTTAAATCCGTCTGCTACCGTTAAGGAGAACGCTCATGGCTACACAAATCTTAATGCCCGCGCTTTCACCGACAATGGAAGAAGGCACATTGGCCAAATGGCTGGTGAAAGAGGGCGATACGGTCAAATCCGGCGATATCATGGCCGAGATTGAAACCGACAAGGCGACGATGGAATTTGAAGCTGTCGATGAAGGCATCGTTGGCAAAATTCTGGTGGCCGAAGGTACGTCTGGCGTCAAAGTGAACACGCCGCTTGCTGTTTTGCTGGAAGAAGGCGAAGACGCGTCGGCGGCGAGTGCAGCCCCTGCGGCTGCAGCCCCTGCGGCTGCGGCGCCAAAGGCTGAGGCACCAGTTGCGGCCGCTGCCCCCAGCGCCCCAACCACCACAGCGGCTGCCGCACCAAAAGCGGCCGGCGCACGGGTGTTCGCATCCCCCCTCGCCCGTCGTTTAGCGGCTGAAAAAGGCATCGACCTTGCAGGTATTGCAGGATCAGGTCCGCATGGCCGGATTGTCAAAGCGGATATTGAAGCGGCCAAGCCGGGTGCTGCAGCAGCACCAACCGCTGCCCCAACAGCCGCTGCCTCGGCACCTGCGGCACCAGCCATGGCCACGGGTGCCTCGGCTGAAACCGTTAAAAAGATGTTTGCGGATCGCGAGTATACCGAGGTCGCCTTGGACGGGATGCGCAAAACCATCGCCGCCCGTTTGACCGAAGCCAAACAAACCATTCCGCATTTCTATCTGCGCCGTGACGTGCAGTTGGACGCGCTGATGGCCTTCCGTGCCACGCTGAACAAGCAATTGGAGGCGCGCGGGGTAAAGCTGTCGGTCAATGACTTTATCATCAAGGCCTGCGCCAATGCGCTGCAAACCGTGCCAGATTGCAACGCGGTGTGGGCGGGCGACCGTATCTTGAAGCTGAAGCCATCGGATGTGGCAGTCGCTGTTGCGATTGAAGGCGGGCTGTTTACGCCGGTGCTGCGCGACGCCCATCAAAAGTCGCTTTCGGCCTTGTCGGCCGAGATGAAAGACCTTGCTGGTCGCGCAAAAACCAAAAAGCTGGCCCCGCATGAATATCAAGGCGGCAGCTTTGCGATATCCAACCTTGGGATGATGGGGATCGATAACTTTGACGCCGTCATCAACCCTCCGCACGGGTCGATCCTGGCCGTTGGGGCTGGTGTGAAAAAGCCTGTCGTGAATGCGGCGGGTGAGGTGGTTGTCGCAACGGTTATGTCGATGACCCTGTCTGTCGATCACCGCGTTATTGACGGGGCATTAGGCGCGGCCTTCTTGAAGGCTGTGATTGATAACCTTGAAAACCCGATGGCGATGCTGGCCTAAACTGCAAAACAATCACGAGAAAAGGCCCGGACAGTAAATGTCCGGGCCTTTTCTTTTGTAGTGTCCGTATTCAATTATGGTCTTGAAACACCTGATCCATCGTGATGGACGGTTGATCACAGCCTGCCTCACCCACCACGCGCGCGGGAACGCCTGCAACCGTTTTGCAGCACGGAATATCTTGCAACACAACTGACCCCGCCGCGATGCGCGAACAGCGGCCGACCTTGATATTGCCCAAAACCTTGGCCCCTGCCCCGATCATAACCCCATACCCAATTTTTGGATGGCGGTCGCCGTGTTCCTTGCCCGTTCCGCCCAGTGTTACCGAATGCAGCATCGACACGTTGTCGCCAACCACTGCCGTCTCACCGATAACGATCGAGTGTGCGTGGTCTATCATGATCCCTCGGCCAATCTTTGCCGCCGGGTGGATGTCGACGCCAAACACCTCTGACACCCGCATTTGCACAAAATACGCCAAATCGCGACGCCCTTCGTTCCACAGCCAATGCCCAACGCGATATGCTTGAACTGCTTGAAATCCCTTGAAAAATAACAAGGGTTGCAGATAGCGGCTGCAGGCAGGGTCACGCTCAAACACCGCAGTTATATCGGCGCGCGCGAATTGACCCAAGCCGGGATCTGCCGCAAAAGCCTCATCCGCGATTTCGCGCAAAATCTGCTCGCTCATTTCACCAGATGCGAGTTTCAGCGAAAACCGATAGGCCAAGGTGCGTTCAAAGGACGGATGGTGCAAAACACTGGAATGGATCAGCCCACCCAAAAGCGGTTCGGCCGCAATCGCTTGGACAGACTCCTCACAAATGCGCTGCCAAACCGGGTCGATTTTCGCTACATTCTGTTTACTTTTTTCCATCCATCCGTTCCTTCAGTCATGCACCCCAACTATACGCGCAAAGCGGACTAAAGGTCCACAGCACAGCCGTGACTCACACCCTATGACGCCCGAACTGCGGGCGGCGCGACCGCTTCCACTCCAACAATTCTTGCAAAATAAGCTGCATCGAGGCCAGATAGTCCAGATCGCTGAGGCTCGGCTCAGCCTGTTTTGGCCGAGGGGAAGCAGCCATCATCAAACTGCCATTCCCCCATTGCCTATGCGGCACCCCTGTGCGTTTGCGAAACTTGTCCGCGCTATGGGCATGATACAGCATGGCGCAAACCGCGGCCGCCCTGTCTTGCGGTGCGATCTCTGCCAAAGACCGCGCCGCCGCGATGAGATCGCCATGCAAAACCTGCCGCATCAGGACGATCCTAAAGCGCTAAGGTTGCAAAAACGCCGGCCCCGAACCTATCCGAGATTTGTGCGACAGATATGCTGACACCCGTACCATCCGCCACTTGCCATGCTGATGGATAAGTCCATGTCGGGCCAAAGGTCGCAACTTCGCGCAGCACAGCCCCTCCCGCCTCTATCCGCACCACGTACTGCTCTTGCACCTCGCCCAGCGGCACCTCAAATGACGCCCAATTGTCTCCGTCAATCCGCGTCCGCCGCACCCAAGTTACGGCCAAATCGCCATTCGCCTGCGCTTTTGCTCGCAGATGCACGGGCGAATAGGGGCGCAGTCCGATTCCGTCAAAGGCCTCGACCAGATGCACTACATCAGGGTCGTCTACCCCACGCGCCGCCGCCCCAATCCGGTAGTGGCGCGCCAGCCCGCGTGCCGATTGCGCCAGCTCTATCTGCGGCAAGGCGCCGTCCAACAGCACCACAAAACTACCATCAGGCCAGATCGAAGGCATGATCCCATTGCTGCCCGCCTGCCCCCGCAAACGCCGCGAAATGTCATAGACCCCCGGTTCCACAAGGTTAGCCTCGGCAAATTGAAACACCTCCCAGTTTGCGGCACTTCCGTCGCCAATGGCCATCACATTGGCCCCGTTCAAAACACTGGTCGGATCGGCCGACGACAAGGCTCCCGTGCTCAGTTTTACACGCAACGCAGCACCCCTATCCCACTGGCCCGCAGGGGCTGCGGCCAAGGCAGATTGGGTCACCCCAATGGTCGCCGGACGAGACACCAATCGGTTCAGCGCATAGCCTGCATCTTGAACAGCACTCCAAACCGCAACCGATTGTGGCCAAGGCCGGGCGGTCACAGCAATATGCGGCGCGTGGTCAACCTCATCCCCGGTAAGCAGAGGTAGATCCAGAAAGGCTGGAAAAACTGGTGCTGACGGCACCGTCAATGTCGGCTGCCTGCGGCTTTCGGCGGCATCAGACGCGCTATACACTGATCGTTCAATCCGCACAGCCTCAACACTTGCGGCCTCAGTTTGTTCAATGCGGTCAATGCGGTAGGCCAACCCGTCCAGATCGACGACATCCCCCGCACCCAAACGCGCCAAAGACCGGGGCAAGGTAAACCGTGCCGTATCCCGCGCAACCCGCGCTTCAGCCAGCCACCGTTCGGCAATGCAGCGGCCTTCAGCATCGGTCAGCACCAGTGCAAGGTCACTCTGTGATACGCCAAAGCTTTCCTCATCTGGAAAAATCGCCTCCACTTGGCGCACCGCAAAATCCGCCTCGGCCTCCACGAAATTAATATGCACCCGTCCTGCGGTTTCCGCTTCTGGCGCGCGCGTAGTCTCCAAGGTGCCGTCCTGACCGTCCGTTTCCACAAGCTGCTCTTTGGCAACCACATTGGGTTTTTGAAAGCCCCTCATTTGAAAGATCAACCACCCGCCACGTTCAATCGCCTCAAACCCGTAGGCAAGCATCAAGGGCTGCAACGCTGCGCGTGCCGTGCCGATTCCCAAAGGGGAGTAGCCGCGCACAACGCCGTAAAGGCCCGAAACATCAAAATGCGCAATGCCGGATCGTTCGCAAATTTCGGCCACCACACTCGACAAAGGTTGGTTCGCGCTGCGCCCGGTCAACCAATGGCCCCGCGCATAGTTTTCCCCATCCGACCAAACCGCCAAATTATTAGGGAACTGCGGAAAGGGGCGCGCATCCCAGGCCCACACATGCGCACGGTCCATATCCAGCATCGACGCGCCGTAAAGAGATGATACAGGATTATTATCAGGGTTGTCCCAAGTCAGCGCCATCGCTCGCAGATATTGCATCTGCATCACATCATCGCGCCGCCCATTCGAAAATTTGGGTAAGCTGGATTCAGACGACTTCGGGTCCAGAAACTTGTTGGGCTGGTTCGCCCCCTTGTCGATCGCCGCACAGCCATATTCGGTAAAACGGAATGGCTTGGATTGTGGCACCCAAGCGGTCGCCACAGGCGCGCGAACCCCTGCAATCCTTTCATGGTGGGTGTTCAGCCACCAGCTTTTCAAGTCTTTGTAACGATAGACCCAAGGCTCACCATAAGCGCCATCCTCGATCGGCAAGCGGCGCTGCGCTGCCTCACCTTCGGCGCTGTCATAGTACCAATCATAGCCTTCGCCGCCCAGCACATTGCCACCTAGGTAGTCCAGATCATAGATCGTCTGATACCCTGCATCCGCGTGGTCTTCGCCATCGCGCCAATCTGCCAAGGGCATGTAATTGTCGATTCCAATGAAATCGATATTCGGGTCGGCCCACAGTGGGTCCAAATGGAAATACAGGTTCCCATCGGCCTGATAGCCGAAATATTCGGTCCAATCCGCCGCATAGGTGATCTTGGTTTGTGGTCCCAAAATGCTGCGCACATCGGCGGCAAGCTGGCGCAGGGCCGCGACCGCCGGAAAGCTGTCACCCGCCCCACGAATTTGGGTCAGCCCCCGCATTTCCGACCCAATGCAAAACGCATCTACACCGCCCGCCAGCTTACATAAATGCGCATAATGCAACACAAACCGGCGATAGCGCCAATCGCTTGGCCCGTTATACGCTACTTGGCCACCTGCTGTTGCGAAATGCTGCGCCCCCGCCGTCCCAAAAAACGCCGCCACCTCGGCTGCCGCGGCTGCACTGCGGTCCGGGCTTGCCGGCTGGCCCGGCGCCTTGGCACTTGTGATCCGCCCGCGCCATGGCAGTTTGGGCTGGCCAATAGCATCAGAATATGGATCGGGCAAAGTGTTGCCATCCAATTGATCCATCAAGATAAACGGATAGAACATAACCTCTTGCCCACCCGCCCGCACCGCCTGAATAGCCTCAATCACCGACGCATCCGACGGTGTCCCGCCATAGACCGAACGCCCCGCGATCTTGGCAATCTCCATAGCCGCCCCCCGCGCAATCCCACCGGACTGCCACGCCATATTGGTAGCATCTTGGGTCTTCTGCTCGACCTTCGGCTCTACCAAACACGTGCCACAGCGCAAATCATCTCCAAACCAAGACACGATCAATGACACCGATTTCACATTCGGCAATTCACCCCGCAATTGCGCCAATGATGTCGCAAAGTCGCTTGCGCCAGAGGCCGAATTTACATTGGCTGTGCGGCTGACTCCCGGCCCATCTTTGTAGTGCAAGGCGGTTGTGGCCAGCGCATATTCACCTGTGCCGGGCATCATCGCCACCGACCGCACCGCGCGCGTCATATCGGGGGTGCTGTCTGCAACCAACCCTTGCGCCGGGCGTACAACCTCAAACGTCAATTGCGGCACGCGATTGCCAAAGCGACCGATATCGAGATCTTCGATCACGACATAGGCAATGCCGCGATAGGCAGGCGCATTGCCTGCCCCTTCCACGGCCGCGATCTTGGGGTCCGGCAATTGGCTATCGGTGCCACGGTACACCCGCAGGTTCATTGTCGTCGGCGCAACTTCGGCCCCATCCGCCCATATCCGGCCAATCGTCGAAATCTCGCCTTCACACAAAGCCACCGCAAAGCTGACGCTATAGGAATAGCTGGTCACCGTCGCCTTTGGTTTTGGCACGCCTTTGCCACCGCCACTGCCTGTGGTGGTCGAGGTTTCTTCAAACTGCGTAGCCCAAATCACATGGCCCGCCGCGCGCATCCGGCCATATATCTGCGGAATGGCCGCCCCTTCCGACGCACCGGTCAGGCGAAACCGCTCAATCCGTCCGGTGTCCACGGATTCAGACCCGGCCCCCATCAAACGTTGGTCAATCACACGGCCCAAGGTGGCCCCAATCGCCCGCCCAATAACAGCGCCCGACAGGCCCAAAACCGTACCGCCAAACCCAGCCCCAGCTGCGGCCCCAACGGCCGAAAGCAGAATCGTTGCCATTCACAGCACTCCTTGTGGTAATTCAAACCGCGCAACCACGCGGCGCGCCCACGGCTCTGACAGCGGGCTTTCGATGACACCATGCCCGGTATAGGCATGGATAAAACTGGCATGCGGGCCAACCTCGCCCGCAATCCCCAGATGTTTTGCGACACTGCCGTCCCGCATCCGAAACAGCAAAATATCACCGGGGGCCTCCCCCCCTAAGGCACTGGGTCGCAACCACCGAACGGCAGCACGCAATAAAACCTCATCGCGCCCCGGCTCAGACCAATCGTTGGTATAGGCAGGCACCTGTTCAGGTTCCGCGCCCAGCACCGCACGCCAAACCCCACGCAACAGGCCCAGACAATCGGTGCCCGCCCCTTTGCAACTGGCTTGATGCACATAAGGCGTGCCAATCCAGCCACGCGCCTCGGTCACGATGCGGGTTTGATGCGGTGTCATCGCACCAGGCTCCCGCCTGCATTAGGGCGTGATGAAACAGGATAGGATGTCAGCCAATCCTCACCCGGAATATCCGGAAAGCCGCGAAAATTCAGAAAATTGTTGAACTTCAAGCGGCAGGTTTCTCCGCGCTTGTCACACCCTGCCTCCAAGCGCACGATATCGCCCACCTCCAGCTTTGGTCCAACCATTTGCCACAGTTCTACGACGCGGCCGTCAGCTGCAACTCGGTCATTCTTAATGACTCCAACCACACCTTTGGCTGCCCCTGACTGCACAATCAATCGGCCCTTTTCAAACCAACGATCCTCAAACGCACCCAGGTTTGCAAAGCCCAATACACGGCTCTCGGTAATCGCCTCGACCGCCAACTCCGCCGAAAAGCTCGGCTGCGACAGGTCAAACCCGCATTTCACATCGCCCAAGACCGCCGGGCAACTGCGCTGAAACGCGCGGCCCTGCGGTTGGTTCAACCCTTCGGTCAGCCCACGTAGCTCCGCCTGAAACGCGCCTGCCCCGCGCGTAATCTCACCAATCGTGCCGCGAAAGGTCAGCACGCGGTCGTCAGGATTGGCCCAGTTCACGTCCCACCCGGTCAGTACGGCCGCATCGAACCGCCCGGCCAGAATGTCATCCTCGGTCACGGCCAGATCGGACAAAGCCCCCACCGCCTCAGTGTTATCCACCGACAACCCCGTGGTTTGCTGCAACGCCCGCGCCGTTAGCCCCGAATTGGCCTTATAGATCTGCCCACCAAAGGACAGGTCGGTGTCATGATCGGTAAATCCAAACCACAGCCCATCTTTGCGCAAAACCTCCCATGCGCGGCAAACGGTTGTCACACCGGTTTCCAAATGTGCATAAAGCCCCTCGGCCCCGCCCATCATAGCCGCAACTCCAGCACCGGAACATTGGGCACCTCACCCGCCTTGAACGACGCGACCGAGGTTTGGATACGGTCCGTATCAAACCGCACCGGCACATCAAATTCAAAGCCCGCCGTGATGCGCACCCCCGGATCGGGCGGCGTTGGAAAGGTAATTGCGCCGGTCGTCGTATCGACCGAGAATTCCAGCGTCTCCACCTTTGCATCACCGTCAAGCGCCACCAAAACCGTGCCCAAAACCGGCTTCACAATCGGGCGGGTATAGGATTGTTCGCCCGACCGATAGGTTTTGGCCAGCGAAAACACCAAACGATCCCCATCGCCCAACCCTATAATCTGGTCCAAAGCCGATGGCGTTTTTGACGGCAAACAGGATTTGAAATCTGACCAATCCTTCCAGCGAAAGCCAAACAATTGCCCCTGCCGCGCCTCGTAAAACGCAATCAGCGCCTCGACATCATCCAAGCTGCGCAGGCTGACACCCGCGTCATAGCGCCTGCGCGAATGCGCCCACGGCGTGTTACGCTCCTCAAACCCGTTGGCCAGCGTCACAATCTCGGTGCGCCGCTCTGGCCCACCAACCGACCCAAAGCTTAAGGATGCCGGAAACCGTATGTTGTGAAATCCCATAATCCGCCCTTACCTATTCCGTTGGCCACGCCCCAGCGCGCGTGACGCCTGCGCCGCGATCTGGCTTTGACTGCGTTGAAAACCCGCGACATCAGGGGTCGAGATGTTCATCACCACCGTGACCGCACCCCCACCGCCTGCCGCTTGCACGCCCAACCGCCCGTCCGCCCCGCGCGCCAAGGGCATAATCGCCTCTGGCCCCGCCTCGCCCATCAGGCCCATCCCGCCGCGCATCGCAAAATTGGTCGGCTGTGCCACCACACCGCCTTTGGCAAATGGCATCACCCGACCTTGGGAAAAGCTCGCGCCATCGGCAAAAGGCATCAGCCCGCCCAACAGCGAGTTCATTCCATTGGCGACCAAGCCGCCCAATGCATTTTGCACCGGCTTCATCGCCACCGAATAAACCGTGTCCATCATGGTCTGGGCGACACCCTTCAACGCATCCGACAGCTTGAGCCCATCAAACACCAACCCGTCAAAGGCCCGCCGCAGCCCGCCGCCCATGCTGGTGGACAGCGTGTTCACTTCACGCCCCGTAAACACCAGGCTTTCGCGCATCCGCGACAGCTCCCCCTCAAAGGCGCCGACCATACCACCAGCCCCGTCCAGCGACTGCTCCAGTGCCGCAATCTGATCTTCTAAACCTGAAATATCAGCCATCCATCGGCCCTTTCTTTACATCTGGAAAGGCACGCGCCAGCTCATCAAGGCGCGTGCGGGTCAAAGGGGCCGTGCCTGCCTGCGCCCCCAGCTTGATGCGCAATTCCACCGGGGTCAGTCGCCAAAACGCGTCCGGCTGCATCCCCAATCCGTGCAGGCCCACCTGCATCAAGGCGGCCCAATCAATGCCTGTCATGTCTCGCCCGGCACCGAAAACGCCCGCGGCAACAACTCTGCCGCCGCCCGCGCCGCCTCAACCAAACCACCACCGATTTCCACCGACCGCAGATCCGTGGCCGACCCTTGCCAACCGCCCCCGCGCAAGCCCGCCACCAACAAGGCCAGCACATCGCGCGTCGAAAACCGCCCCGCCTCAAACCGTTCCACCAGTTCGATTAGTGACCCGGTTTCCAGCACGGCCTCCAACTCGGCCAGCGCCCCCAGCGTCAACTTTGCCACATGGCGCGTGCCGTCCAACGTCACCGCCACCTCACCCGTCCAAGGGTTCGCCATTATAACGCCGTGAACGTCAAAGCACCCGCCGAGGCCATGGTCATCTCATAGGTCGCCTCACCGTTATGACTGCCCGCATATTCAATCGCAGACAGTTGAAACGGCCCCTCAATCACCCCAAAATCGGGGATAATCACCTGAAACAACGGGATTTCTCCGTTAAAGAAAATCTGGCGCGCCCGCTCATCCGTGCTTGCATCGCGAAACACCCCCGACCCGGAAATCGACGCGGTTTTCACCCCCGCACCGGCCAGCAGTTCGCGCCAACCGCCCACGCTTTCCAGACTGGTCACATCCACCGTCTCGGCGTTGAAACTGATCCGCGAGGCGCGCAGGCCCGCAATCGTTTCAAAACTGCCGTCACCAACCATGTCCAGTTTGATCAACAGATCCTTGCCGTTTTGAACAGCCATCACATCTCTCCATTTTCAAAGGTCACGCGCCAAGGGCGCCAAATCTCAATCCTCAACCCGCGCCCGAAAGCTCAGATCAATCCGGCGGGTGCCGCCTTCGTCCAACCGCACCGCCTTGGCGCGCAAAAACCGCAAGCCCACCAAATGCCCTCGGGCCAGCGTCAAGGGCGCATCGACCAGCGCATCTGATACCGCCACTGCCACATCCTTGGCCGCCAAAAACCCCGCCGCATCGCTGATCACCGCAATGGTCAACCGATGCTCGGCCCCGCCTCCAGTTTTGTCTGATTGGTCAATCACCTCTTCGGGGCCAAGCAGAACGAACGTCCCCGTCCCGCCCCCTGATGGGATCGCGTCCATCACGGCTACCCCTGCAAGCGCTGGGGTCCCCGTCAATCGCGTGTAAATCGCCGCTTGCAAGGCCGCCGCCGCTCCGTAACTCATGTCGGTGTCTCCTCTCGGACAAAGCACACAAGGTAGCGCCCGTTTTCATCCCGCTCGGTCACTGCCAAAATGGTGAACAGGCGGTTGCCATCGCGAAACCGCTGGCCGCTGATGGGGCGCGAGGCCGCCCCTTGCGGCGCACCCCGCACAGTGATGCGGTAGGGTACGGTTGACAAAACCACTTCCTCACCCGCCGTATCGCGGCCCGTGCCGGGCAACACCTCGGCCCAAAGCGTGCCAAGTGCGGCCCAGACCACAGTGATCCCGCCTAAACCGTCGGGAGTCTCTATCGCCCCCTCCAACACCAGCGCGCGTGACAGATGTACCGGCTTCATGCGCCACCCCCGCCCAGCACCCGCACCGTGCGCCAACGCTCAATCAAGGTGACCACACCAAACGGCAAGCCTTCATTCGCCCGCTGCCCACCGTCATGACGGCGCTCGTAATACTCGGCCCCCAGCATCAACACGGCCTGCGCCAAATCGGCCGGCACATCGCCCCATGCCGGGCCAAAGCCTGCAACAAAGGCAATCTCAATCGTGCCACCCATCGGCACTTGCGGCAGCATGAACCCCGCTGCCTGCACACGGGGGCGGTGCATATCTTGGACCAAACGATACAGCGCAGGCGGCACCACTTCGGCAACCCCATCCCGGTCCATCAAGGAGATGCCTGTGATGCTGGCCACGGGGGCCACCGGCAGCGCCTGCTCGCCCCCAGACCGCCAATCCTCCAACCGCCACACGAATTCACGCGCAATCAGCGCCTTGCCAATCCGCCCTTCAATTGCCGCCATCGCCGCGCGCAAATAGCTCTCAACCAACCCATCTTGCATCCCATCATCGGCAAACCCGGTGCCAAGCCGCAGATGGTTCTTTAGCGCCTGCACCGGCAAAGCCTGCGTGGGAACCGGTGTTTGCTCGATCAATATCATTCTCATTCTCCGATAAATCCGCCGTCTAAACGCGCCATATCATTGGGCAAAACCTTGAACGCGCACCCCGCATCGCTCGGACGGAGGGAGCAGCTAGACGACCCGGGTCAGGGTCGAACCCCAGTGCGCGCCCAAACCCGACCCCAATTCACGGGGCCGGGTCTTCGCATTATCCGCTTAAGACACAGCGAATTTCAGCAACTTGATTGCCGCAAAGTCAGACACGTCCCCGCCCACACGCTTGGTCGCATAGAACAGAACATGCGGTTTCGCGCTAAAGGGGTCGCGCATTACGCGCAGATCAGGACGCTCGGCGATGGTGTAACCGCTGGCGAAATCACCAAAGGCAATCGCAAAGGCATTGGCCGCAATATCCGGCATATCCTCACAAATCAGCACGCCGTAACCCATCAGCCGTGCAGGCTCGCCCGCCGACAACCCGTCCGACCACAAGAAACGCCCATCGGCATCCTTCATCTTGCGCACCGCACCCGCGGTTTTAGAGTTCATCACAAAGGTGCCATTGGCGCGGTAGGTCGCAGACAAGGAATAGACCAGATTGATAATCGCATCCGCCGCATTGGCCGCCGCAAAATCACCCGCAGCCCCCGTGGCCACATAGCCCAAACTGCCCCAAGCCCAGGCCGAATTGGCCACTTTGGGCGGCAGCATAAAGCCCTTGGGCTTGTCGATACCGTCACCCGCAACGAAGGCCGCCGATTCCGCACGGATAAACCGCGTGGCAATCTTGCCCGCAAGCCAGCCTTCGACGTCAAAAGCGCTGTCATCCAGCAACCGCTGGCTGGCCTTCGGCATCGCCGACAATTCGTGCAAACGGATCGAAATCCGCTCAATCGTCGGCGTCGCCGTTTCCAACTGCGCGCCCAATTCGGTAGCCCAACCGCTGCCCACTTCGGTGCGATCAATCAGCACGTCAAAGCTGGACGATTCCACATTCACCACATTGGCAATCGCCCGGATCGACGAAGTCGACACCAGCATCGACTTGATGGTGTCAGCGGTCTGCGGGTCCACCAAGAACCCACCATCGCCGCTAACTGCCGTATTCAGCGCCTTGCCTTCCAGCACTAGCCCGCGCAATCCGTCATCATCGCCCGAACGCAAATAGGCATCAAACGCCTTGATATGCGGCACAGCCACCTCGGCCGTGGCCGAAAGCGCTGGTCGCCCGTAAGTCATGGTTTTCCGATCAAGCATGGTCATACGCTCTTCCTGTTGTTGCAACGCTGTCTTCACTTCGGCCTGAAAGCCGCTGAATTCCTTCAAAAATCCGGTCATGGCGGTTTTCACCTCCACACCCGTATCGGTGGCCGTACCTTGGGCTGCGGGAAAACCTTCCCCGGCCCGAGCCTTTGTCTCGGTCATTACATTGTCCTTCTTTGGGGTTTCGTCGTGCCCGGCCGCCCTAGCGGTTGGCCAACTCTCGGCGCGCATCGTCAAAGATCTGCACCATCGCGGCCCAGGTATCGTCAAGTGCATCGCCCTTGGCCGCCACCCGCGCCTCTGCCAGCATTGGGAAAGTCACCAAAGACACCTCCCAAAGCTCCAGTTCCGACAAAAGCCGTTGGCCTTTGCCATCCTTTTCGGCGCGCAAGGTGCGATAGCCAATGGAAAGCCCATCAATCGCCCCTGCCGCCAACAGGGCCGCCGCCTCGCGCCCCTTATCCACATCGGTCAAAATCCGGCCCTTCACATATAGGCCCGTGCCGTCCTCGCGCACCTCGTCCCATACGCCGATGGGCTGCGCCGGGTCATGCTGCCACAGCATTTTCACCCGCCGCCCGGCCCCCGCCAGCGCCTTCAAACTCACCGCATACGCGCCCTTTTGCACCACATCACCGCCTTGATCGCGCTTGCCAAACAGGCTGGCATAGCCCTCGATCACCGTGCCACCCGTCACAATCAACCCGGCTTCCGGCGCATGATACTTGCGCTCAGGCGCGCCGTGATTATCCATATATCCCATAATCTTACCTCATCGCCGCTTTCAAAACAGCCTCGGCCCCCTGCGCCAGCAGAAACGCCGCAACCCCGTAAACCCCCAGCCAGATCCGGCGCTCCAGCCGCTCCAGCGTGCCTTCAATCTGGCCCAGCCGATATTCCAGCCCCGACCAGCGCTCTTGGGCCACCCGCTCATTCGCCTCGATCCGCGCTTGGGCCGCATCAAAACTGTCGTATAAATAGCGCGAGCCGCCCGCGTCTTTGCCCCGCAGGCTCATGCACAGCCAGCCGGGGCGTAAGCGCCCGCAACCGTCCCATCCTCATTCAACGAAGGCAGGCCCAACAGCGCCCGTTTTTCCGCCGCCGTCAGAAAATCGGCACCGCCAACCCGCGCCCATTGCTGGTCCCGTTCCGACGCCAGTGCCGGCACTTGGTCCAGATCGGGCTTCAACTCCACCTCTTCACCGCTGAAACTCGACAACCAATGCGACAGGTTCGCCGCCACCTTGGTCACCAAAGGCAGCACCGTCAGCCGGAAAAATGCGCGGTTTGCTTCTTGATAATTGGCATAGGTCGCATCCCCCGGTATCCCCATCAGCATCGGCGGCACCCCAAAGGCGATAGAGATTTCGCGCGCCGCCGCCTCTTTGGTTTTCTGAAACTCCATGTCAGACGGGCTGAACCCCATTGGCTTCCAATCCAAGCCACCTTCCAGCAACATCGGCCTACCGGCGTTCTTGGCACCCTGATGATGCGACGCCATCTCATCCAGCAACCGCTCATACTGATCGGTCGACAGCTGCGATTGCCCATCCGCCCCTTTGTAGACAATCGCCCCGCTCGGCCGTGCCGCATTGTCCAACAAC